>CEQK01030044.1_pt1 | contig 19996 bp, 9 predicted proteins | sample 531051 | NCBI WGS metagenome assembly CEQK01 (sample SAMEA2621229, study PRJEB7988) | marine metagenome | biome: marine biome (ENVO:00000447); feature: deep chlorophyll maximum layer (ENVO:xxxxxxxx); material: "saline water (ENVO:00002010), including plankton (ENVO:xxxxxxxx)" | depth 150 m
TTATTTTTATTTTTCTGAACTTTTGGAGATGTCTGTTCCCAGATCTCGTCAGGTGTCAGGTTAACCCACTTGTAATTTTTACTCATTTTATAATCTTTGTAATCCAATTCTAATTGTTAAAGCCCCAGCTGTATATGATGGGGTACCATCAGTATGTCCAAATACATATAAAGAAGTTCCATTATCTACAGGTTGAACTACTAAATCAATTCCAGTAATAGTAGCAATTGTTGAAGTAGATAAAGCAATATAAGAAGCTGCAGGAATTTCTACCTCTCCTAATATAGTTTGATTTTCTGCATGTGTATTATCTTCTCCTGCCCCCGACGCTGCTGTAGTTATAGATTGGTCTGTAAAAAATAATGAACCTACTATACTTTGAGAATCGTCATCTATAACTGTTACAGATTTTATTAAAGCCCCTCTTCCCGCTATAACCGCATTAGGAAGTTCAGTTGAAGCAAACCAAACATCATTTGCAGCAAATGTTTCTGCAGTTACAGTTGGTTGTAAAGTAAGAACAACAAACTCTTGATTGCTGAGTTTATTTTCTACTCTTGATAGCCCTTGGGCTAAATCTCTATTTCTATCCATTTTGTTTTATTTTAACATGTTTCACAATTACAAAGATCCACTAGTTTATCTCTGTACATTTTTATTTTAATATCATTCTTTTCTTTCAATGCTTCTTGATAAGATTGATATACTGTGTATATCTGTAGATTTCTAGCTGAAGTTCTGCTATCACATTCTAGATTATCTATTTCAAATAAAGAAGATTTTACACAATCATATAAACTAGCTTCTACGCAAGTGCCGTCATCTATTACAGCATTAGAATCATAGTTAGCAGCAGTTGAATCTGTACAACCAGGAACTTCTAATTTTAAAGTAAATGGTTCAAAGTAAGAATCATTGTAAATTGTTTTAGTTTTTAATACTATACCTTGCTCATCTATTATTCTATATACAAGTAGGTTTTTAGAAATAACTTTTACTCCTAATGTTGTAGAGCGATCTAATCTAAAGTTTTCTATTCTAGTTTCTCCTGCTGCAATACCACTTTCAATATCAACAAGTCTATCGCCTGTTTCTATGTTATAAACAATAAAAGAAGTTTCTTCATAAGACTCTATAGGACTCTGCTCTGTGAGTATTTCTACTGTAAAGTCAGTAAACTCTTTTACATCTTTCTGAATACTTCTAGTACAAGAAGTAGAACTAATAGTAGTATCATTACATCCTGCAACACAAAGCCCTGTTCCAACTTTAAGAATAGCTGAACCATCTGAACTTACCCCATAAGAATCAGGAACTGTTCCATATTCAAGCTCCCAAAGAACTAAATCATTTTTACTTATTACTAAACGAGTTCGTAGCCAGTTTGTATTGTGATTAAGAGCAATAGGGACAAATCCTGCACAAGAGTCTGTAGCACTAAATGATTTTGTTATATGCTTAACTCCATTATTTAATTTTCTTACTACAACTTCTCCATCTTGATCTTGAAGTATTTTACCAGACGCACTATAAATAACATATTCTACATCTGCTAAGCCCTCAAGTGTATAAATGTCTATTGTATATTGACCTAAGAAAGTTTCTTGTTCTGGCTCAGGTACAACAATAGGAGTTTGACATAAACTATCATCTGCTATATACTGCACCCCTGCACTAAATATGGTTTGATATTCTTGATATGCAGGATTAGAACAATAATACTCTATTACTGGTTCCACCGGATCTGGCTCATCTGGCGGAAACTGGCAAATATTATTATCTTCTACTTGACATTCTCCAAGGGTTTCTGTATAATTTGTTGCTTGTGGATCTGTACAAACTGGTTCATAATCATCTCCATCAATAGTACAATTATCTTGACAATTACAGTTAGTATCTTTTATGAATGTAATCGTTTCTCCAGGAGTGGTAGTAGTTGGTTCTACAACAGTAATTATGTATGGCGGTGTGTTTTCACCCGATAGAGCTGCTAGTTCATTCAGCTCTGCGATCTCATAAATTTGATCATTTGTAAAATTATATTCTTGTACTACTTCATTTAAAGTAGGACTACTAGATGTTTGTGTAAATCCAGCACTGCAAGGGTCTGTACAATAATATACATTTGTATTAGTACTAGAGTCTAACGACTGGAATATACTAGAAAAATCTATACCACCCGGAACTTCCATAATAGAGCCATCAGTATCTAATTGCATTACAACTCTATATACATGATAACTTTGAAAGGTCTGCTGAATAGCTAATGAATCTGTTCCTGGACTAGTCCCACAAGGAGAGCCGTCCTCACGTATTAAAGTGACAGTTATAGGTGTTTCAGTTCTTATATTAGCCTCAAATTGAGTAGCCTCTGTTGGTGCAGGATCTGCTATAAATACATCTTTAACGACAGCATTACCTTCCATATACTGAGCAAAATATTGCGACATACTATTATCATTAAGAGGTAAATTTTCATGATTAGTTGTGTCAAACCTAAAAAAGAATTGTACTTTTTTACCTGTATAAGTTATTATATCTGGTGAGTTTTGATTTGTAACATAACTTATCGGTTCTCCTAAATAATTATTTATTCCTTCAGGATCTAGATTAAATAAATTAACTACATTAACAATATCTTGTTGTGAAACTGCAGCGTTAATCTCATAAGTAATTTCAGCATTAGCCTGGGCATTATCTAAAATTAAGATAGGATTATCAGGTGTAATTACTTGACATTTATTTGTTATTAAAATATTATCTTTTATAATCACTATAGGATTATCCTCATCATCAAGAGTTACTGACTCCGTTATTGTAGTATAGGAGGTTACAGGAAGAGTCTCATTTAAACAATATACCTCTATAGAGTGAGTTCCTGGTCCGACAGTTGCAACTGTTTCTGTATCTGCCTCGTCTCCGTCTGTATCTACAACAAAAGGAATCTCATCTAAATTATAATATTCACAACATGCATTATCTGTACAAGGATATATAGCTTCTGGATCAAAATTATATGCATCTTCTTGCATACAACCTGTACATGTGCTATTGTCTCCATTGCATACGCCAGGATCACATCCATCTAGTTCAGAAGTTCCACCACAAACACCTGCACAATCTAATAATATAGGTGTGTGTGTAGAATATATTGGACGAGGAATACCATCTCCCCCAGTAAAAACAGTATAATTTAAAGTAGTAACATCAGTTGGACAAGAACACTCTTCTCCTGCCTCAGTACCACTAGGTGTTGTTTCAAATGGCCCTTGACATATACCACAAGCATCTTCACCTCCGGTACCAGGACCTTCATAAGGACCTTGATAATTACCACCAATGTTAGGGCATCTTCCTGCACAATCTTTAATTAGCTGTTGTCCAACTGGTACACATGAGCCGCTGCCCAAGTTTGCACAAGAGTCATACACATACCCAGGGCAACATCCATCTTCATTTGCTGGAATATCATTAGCACAATTACAAGCTTGCTCTCCAGTATGTAAAGTTACAAAACCTGTATCTTCATTATATGTAGCTGTCTCTCCACAACCACCACAGTAGTCAAATACAAGAGGGTCTGCGTTATAACCTGCAACACATTGCTCACATATGTCTCCTTGACTTGTGCCAGTAACTTCAAAATAAGTATTCCCACATTCACATGGGGTAGGAATAGGATTTATTCCTTCACACTCACAGAATCCTTCAGGTATTCCATCACAACCACATTCATATACTGGTTCTCCTGCGCTAGGGAAATAACAATTACCACACTCATCTTGTATTCTAAACTCTCTATATAGAGCGTATCCAGGCTCTCCTGATAATGAAGGGTGATCCCAATCAGAAACAGAATTTCCGTTTGCATCTAACATAAAAGGAATACATTCATTACAACCATCTTCAGTTGTAGTTCCATCACACCCATCTACTGCTCCTTCGTCTGCAGTAATCCAAACAGGTTGTCCATTGTCATGAAATGGTCCATTTAATGCTACATCGGTTGGACATTTTAATTCAGAAATATTAGGATTATATAATCCATCTCCATCTCCATCATAATAGTGTAGTATTGCTTTCTCATCGCACAGTAAATTACCATCTGCATCAAAGCATTGATTTTCTGGTATTAAAAGACTTTCTGTATACCCTGTTTCACAATCACAAAAAGGTTTAGTAGGGTCTACCTCTTGACTACAAGTACAATATAAAGTAGTATCTATTACATCTCCGTTACAGTCACATGCTCCTGCGTATCCTCCATGAAGATCTATAGGTGTTATACCATCACAATTGCATACTCCCTGAGTGCTAAATAAATGATCAACAACATCAGGATAATTGGTTATTAGATCACTAACGTTTCCATTATATTGATCATGATATTTCCATTCTTCACAAAGTTGACAAAATTCATTATCTTTATAATTTAGGCCGGCATGAGTTGCTGGATCACATTCTGTACAATTTATAAAAATAGGACTACCTGGTATAGGTGGTGGTGTAGGAGCAATAGCTCCATCGCAATCACATCCAGGTAAAGGGTTTTGACATAAATCTAAAGCTGCGGTATTTGGTTGACCGTCTACACCAGTATTTAAGTCTATAGAATTACAAGCCCCTTCACTCTCTGGGCACCCATATATTATACATGCACTATAATCTTCAAAACAAGGTTCTGGCATACCTTCACATCCTGTATAGATATTTCCATAACCATCATCTACACCTGCAGGACACACATAACAACTAGTATCTTGATTTGGTGTTTCTCCAAAAACATAACACCCCCCACAATTGTTAATACCTTGATAAGGCCCAAGTGATGAGTGACATCCTCCGTTTGGACAGTTTTCCGCTATGTAAGAGTCAGGTAGAATACAGCTACCATTATCAACATTTGCAGCTGGATTATAATTACAAGCAAGAGGATTCGTGCACCCCACTGTAGCTACAACTGGATCATCAGGACCGTCAGGCCCGCCAGGCCCCTGTGGGCCACCAACACCAGCTTTTAAATTAAGATGAAAGTCAAAAGGGCCTACATAACTATCTGCATTTGGATCTGTAGCTATTCCAAGAGCATATCTTGGGTCAGCAGAATTTGCTCCAAATATTCTAGATATGTCTTCTCCTTCATTTCTAGTAATATATATATAACCATTAGGAAATCGTACTAAATCTTCAACTGTTGATATAGATATTGTATTGTCATATAAATAACTTCCATCCGCATTTGTTTCAAAGTCATCTGCAAACTGTGCTGTCGCAGGTAAAGGTTCAATTGCCGATAATTCTCCATAAGATCGTGTTCCTGAAAATGCGTATTTTGATATTTCAAATGCTCCTGAATTATTAGCTAGTAATAAAAATACATTAGTGCTTATCGCAGGAACTATAGACTTCACTATTACTGGGTTATTTACATCATAGTTAGTTTCATTTACTAAACTTTGCCTTTCAAAAGTATCAGAATCAATATCATATATTGCAAAGTATGCCCCAAGAGGTAACCTAAGAGCGGAAATATCAGTGACAGATCCTGCACCTACGTTAAATGTAAATAAAATTAAACGTTTACCGTTTACAGTTGTAGTAGATACAATAGTATTAGAAAAGTCTATTTCTAAAAACTCACCTTCTACTAATTCAGCTTTTAAAACATCGTCGACAATGTCAAAAGTTTTAATAACAGTAGTAGCACTAGTATCAGTACCGTCGCTAATGCTAACCCTTGATATTTTTATATCTGCTACTCCCTGTTCTGGTGCTCTCCCTTGAGTTAAAACAAAAGCAGATGTCTTATTTGAAACATTATCCTCATTGAATAACGTCACACCTAGACTGGTTGATGCATTTATAGCATTCATACTGAATACCTGTGTAGTTCCTACTCCGTTTAAAACTTGCTCGCCATCATCCCCTTCTGGGAATGACACTCTTCGTTTAAAAATACCAGCACCAAAAGGAGATTCTGAAGAAGTAGAATAAATAATATCATAATAAAGATCTGTCAAATCTATGACGTAAGATTCTATCGATATTAAATTATCAACATTAGTAATATCTTCATAATCCTGGTACACATCCTGTCCTGTACTACTTCTACGAGAACTTATTATTGTTATTACATTTTCAAGTGAAGCTATATTTTCAAATAAAGAAACCGTTGCAAGAATTTTATTTTCAAAAGATATTAATCTTGTTTGAACAGACTCTTCACCATAAGTTACAGAATTAGAGTTCTGTGCTTGAAGTACAGGTTCGTTCTCTACTACAGCCTGTGAATTTATATCATTTATATCCACTGTAAATTTCGTTCCTTCACTATCCTTACGAACTACATATTTTTCTAAATCCCCAAGAGGAAGAACATTCCCTTTATCTATAGGAGGAACTACATTTAACTGATACCCTATAGAAGGATCAGTCCAGTTAGAAGAAAAATACCCTGTATCGAATGCATGGAGTATTGCACCATCTTCAGTTGTTTTAGTTAAATCTATTATTTTATTATCAGGGATTGATGTTATAGTCGTATCTAAATTAAGAATTGAAGAATTTGGAGTTAATAATAATCTATCTACAGATACTTGAAGATCAGGAGAAGATACTCTTATATATTCAGAAGAAAGCATAGAATAAAAATAAACATTATCATCTGCACCTACTTGAACATTTGATAAATCTCCTGAAAATGGATTAGGTATACTACGTGAGTTTGTTAAAATATATTCTTGCTCTAAGGTAGTAATATCATAAATAACTATGTGTCTGTCTAGTGTATCTGCATTCTCTACTATAGAATAAATAAAATTATCCATAGGAGATATAACAAAATCTATCATTTTATAATTTCCTTCAGCTGAAGCATCACTAATATAACCTATTAAAGAATCATCTCCTGCAGGTATATGTATTTCTTTTTCAAGTTCATATAATGCAGGAACACCAGTTCTATTGTCTATATAGAATAATAATAAACCATACTCTAAACTAAGAGCTGCTAACTTTTTACCTATCGCATTATCTGGAATAGTACTATTTGGTGTAAAACTACCATCTATCCCTTGAGTAAGTCCGTTTATAACTTCACCTATAGTAACTGTATCTAGCTCTTCTCGTAATCTTTTAGCTACTACAAGCTTGTACCCATGAATACGCTTTAGCATACTATTGTTTCTGATTGCATCACCATAAAAATCAGTACCTGTATCGAAAGATCCTGATGCAGATCCAGCATCTACATAAGTAACCTTAATAGCAGTTCCTGCAACATCAGGTAAAGTATCTCCATCAGGAAGAATTTGTACAGTTTTATTATTTATTATTTTTTCATAAGAGCCTTCAAAATCATCTGTTCCCTCAAAAGAATTTGTACTTCTACTCCATCTTTTACTAGATATATCTACTAGCCCTAACGATTCCGCGGGATTAGCTTGATCTACAAAACTAAAAGGCAGAGTACCAATTAAAGCGCTACTATCTCCATCAGTAAAGTCCAAAACTGAACTTTCGTATCTTTCTCCTCCTCGATACAGAGTTAGATTAGAAGGATTTATCTCATCTACAGATTTAGTAACAATAAAAGTATCTTGTATTGAAGATATTTGAATATATAAAACTAGAGGACGAGTAGGTACAAGCGTACCATTGCTATCGCTATACCCAGGATCGGGGTTTGCCTTGGTACTATATTTAGAAGTAACAATAACTGCGTCTCCATGATTTGGGATTTCCTGTGTAGCATGTGCAGAATCAGCAGGAAGAAGTGCTAATGAGTATACATTATCTATCTTAATAACTGCGTTACCCAGGGGATATTCAAGATAAAAATCAAGATATTTATTAATAAGAACAGCCTCATAAGACCCTGTAGTAGTTTCAACAGAAGATCCTAATGTAAACACATTAAGGTTGTTTGGAATTCCGGGAACTTTACTATCTATAAATTCACCAAAAGGATCTAAGTTATTACAATCTATTGTTGTAAAGTTTTCATTTGTAGAATTTAAATTAATAACTGAATACATACTAGCTGCTGAACCTAATAGTACATTTGTTAATCTTAACTCTCCGGTAATAGTACCTTCCATATTATTAAAAGACAATATATGATAGGTGTTTTGTTTATTATAATAATGTTCACCATAGGTGCCTGGCTGATTAAGAGAAGTAGCAAGTAAGTCACCATACGGCCAAAAAAATTCATTTAACCTGTTAGTAGCTGTGAATACTTCTCGAGTTCCATCACTTATCATACCAAAAAAACTAAATACAATTGGTTTGCCGCCTATAGAACAAATATGCACATTAGGAAATGTAAAACTTAATTCACTTCCGCTAATAGCTGTAGTATAATTAAGATTTGCATCTATAGAATTTAATTTTACAAATCCACTATCTGAGTAAACATACAGATCATCATTTTTTCCAAATGCAACTATTTGGTGAGGTGCATTAGTTTGACCTGGACTTCTAGTAGGTATATATCTACCATTAGCTGTTATTGTAACAGGATAAGTGCTTGGTTCTTGACAAGATCCATCATTAGTATTTGCTAAAGAATTATAATTAGGAGAGTTTGAGTCAGTACAACCATACACTCTTGGAGAAGTATTTGTTACATCTCCATAGATACCTTTAAATTGTTGTATTAATGCTTTAGAATTATTTAAAACTGACTTTGATATGTAACCATTATCTTCGGGAGTGATACCATTAGCAAGATAAAAAGTTTGTCCCAGTCTAAGATGGTTCATAGGAGTATTTCCTGTTTCACGTTTTAAACCAAAGAACATACCTAATCCATACACTGCATATGTTAATATATTACATTCTGCAGGTATACTAGTTGTACCCCAACTAGATAAAGAATCAAACATGATAGAAGTTTTTGTAACTGATACCTTTGACTCTAAAGATGCAAACCCAAACTGTACATCATAATCCTGACCATCAGATTCTTTAAAAGAAACTGTTAGATTACCTTCAAATGCTCTTTTATTACTATATAAATTTGATATAAACTGTTCCCATTGTCTGAGAGCGTTTTGAATATCTGTTTTAAATCTTTGTATTCCTAATGTTTTTGATGTTGGAAAACTCAGCGAGCTTTCATTATAAGAATACTTAATAACTAATTCTTTATCGCTTCCTGATTTAACAGTATTTATAGCTTCCAGTAATGGAGTAAACACTCCTATATTATTTATATTGTAACTCACAGTATTTTATTTTATAGGTTGTAGTATTGCAGAGTTGGCTGAAATATCACCAGCTGCTGTAGCTGGATTCGCAACAAGTCCAATGTCTATTCTAGAGTCCCAGTCTAAATTTAGAGCAGTTTCAAAATACACATCTGGAGCAACTCCATCAAAAGTAATTTGACCAAAAGCTTGTGCAAATTGGTTACCTTTAAGAACCGTTACTTTTGCTACATAAAATTTAGCATTTGGAGCAGTAGTAGTTGCATTAGTAACTGTTGTATTACCATCTACTACAAGTTTAATTGTTTTGGTATTTCCATTACTAGCTGTACTACCAGCGGCTTCAAAACTAAATCCTTCGTTTACATCAAATTGAGATAAATCTAAATTAAATTCAAATAGTGTATTGTCAGCTCCCGCCGTTGTAGTTGCAACCTTACCAGCTTGTGAAAGAGTTTGTACAAGCTCATCTTCAGCATGCGTATTATTTTCTATATAATAATTTAAACCATCATTATATACAGTTATTGCCTGATACTTATTAGAAAGTACAATCTGACGCTTAGCATCTATAGTAGAACTTGTAGATTTTATAGTTATATTTCTTAAGTCTGCTTGCCCAAACTCATCTTTAATAGTCATCTTAAATAAAGAAGGGTGTGTTAAAGATTGTACAGCAGGCAAAGTAATTGTAGATGCACTTCTTCTATTATCTATAGCTAATATACCTTTATCAGCTTCAAGTACAGTATAACTACTTATGTCAATTAACTTTCTATTATATATACTATTTGATAAAAATGCGTCTTTTAATTTTTTAGGAGTTATTGCAGAACTATCAGAAGAATAATCTTGCAACTCTGCATCACTTGCTATCTTTAATATACCTGCATCTTGTTCTGTAGCTAGCACTACATTAGTATTAACTATTGCAAACTGAGAGCTAGAAGAACCATGCGTACCTCCTTCACTATCTTGAAGACATATAAGAATATCTCCTCTTTGAAGCGCTGGGCCGTCTCCCGCAAAAACATCATACTCCATATTAGCTATAAACATATCTCCTGTAGAAGCTTTTGGATAAGCATTAGATGTTAATCCTTTTACAGTTTTTAAAGTTTGGTCTAATAATGCATCTGCATATTCTTTACTAACCAAATCATCTGCCTGAAAACTAAATTTATTATCATAAGTTAAAGGTGCAGATATTTTAGAGGTTCCATCTATTTTTACAGTATGCAGAACTTGATTATCTACATATGATTTATTTGTTGCATCTTTAGGACTTTTAGGATTTGGTATTTTTAAATTTTTAGATAATACAGGATTATTTTTATTTAAAGATCGTTTAAAAAGCTCCGTTCTAATAGTTTGTAACTCTTTAGAAAGTTTCGATAAATTACTAGTTATGTCATTTGTAAAATCATTTACACTTATGACTTTAGTTGCATTACCTTGTACTATCGTTAACAAGTCTGAACTCTTAGATCTAGTAGCTTTAGGTAAGTTAGATATTTTCATGTTTTATAATATATTATACTTCTAATGGGCTACCATCTTCAGCAGTTAGTGATAAATTTTTTGGTGTTCTTAATTGAGAGATGTTTCCTCGAACTATATCTCTTGAGGTAATATCTTCATATTTTTTATCTGAGTAGATTAATCCTAGCTCTATAGCTATTCTATCTAATAAATCATCTACTCTTTCCATCTCTTGTTCTGATAAATTAGGGGTAGAAAAAATTTGATCTGATCCTCCAAGTATCCTAACTAAAGCAGGCTCAGTATAAGCATTATCTGATACTACAACTTCTCCAGCGTTATACTTAGACCCTTGAGGAAAATTTAAAGTAATATTATCATTAGCATAATTAATATTAACAGATATACCGGGAATAGAAATAGTACCAATATCAATCAGGTTTTGTAGACCAAATCCAATAGCTTGATTAAGTGTTAAACCAACATATGTAAGTATGGCTGTACTAAATAGTTTAGTTCTAATTCCTTCTGAATCTTTTATAAATAAACTAACAAGATTAGTATCAAAAGTATCACTAGGTAAGGATTTTCTTATTACTTTAAAAGTAACAGGCGCTGGGCTAGTAGCCTGAACACTAATAGGTTCAGGAACCTCTTGGCCTATAAAATCTAACCATGCTGCTATTGTATTATACATAGCAATTTTTTTCTTAGTTTTATGTCCTCCAGAAAGATTAGTTAATAACTTTAACGTCTCAGAGCCAAATGCGTCTCTAGCCTGTACGTATTTTTTATATATAGATATATGTTTATTTATGCTCATTGTCAGTTAAAGTATTACAAATTTACAAATCTACAAATATTTTCAATACTTGTTTTTATTTTATTGAAGTTTTTAGCCTCAGATTCCAGTGGTGGTAAAGGTTTTACCTCTAAATCTTTTAAAGTATATAATCTTTCCCCAGGATTATTTAATGTTCCAGCATAAATAATACCATCATCTCTAGAACAATAAACTCCTATATAATTTTCTCCATTACGTGTGTAATATAAACCACCAAATGTATACCGATTAGCTGTTATAGAATATCTTGTATCGGGACAAACTAATGTATAGTATTCTGGTCCAAGAGCTATAAGCTCTTCTTGTGTAAGATTTTCAGGGGTCCCACATCCTGCAGCTTCTAATATTCCATATTGACAAGCGCCGTTACCATATGGGCCACCTGGATAATTTCTAAGATATTTAAATCCTCCTCCAGTACATCCTTCTGCAGGCTCAGGGTAATTAAAATCCAGACCCAGTGGTTGGCCATACTGTAATTCACTAATGTTATCTGTAGGACTAAGAAATGTATCAAGTATAGTCTGATCTGCAGGATCACATGTAGTAATATTAGAATCACTACATATAGCAAAATAAGCTGGATCTCCTAAATCGCATTCTAGTCCTAGATAAACACACGAACTATCATTAACAGTGGCATCGGGATTATAATTTTCTGCCTCAGGGTCAGTACAGCCTGCTACATATTCTGGATTAACACTTTCAATATAACTTTCTATATTGTCAATTAATCCTTGAATAGAATTTTCTCCAATATCTAAATCTTTAGTAATTTGTCCGAACAATGTTATACCGCCATATTTACCAAGCCCTGCTTCTACTGTTGTATCTATTCTAAGTATTCCTCCCGGACTAAACAGTGTTCTTCTTTTTTTTACATAGTCGTTATCATCTCCTATATCAGTATTATAAAATTTATTATCGGATTGCACAGCTCCCCAACTACCATCATAAAATGAATAAACGTCCCCCGGATAATCCATAGCATTATAAAAGAAATTTATATTTATAGGGGTTCCACTATGCATGTGCCCGCTTGCAGGATTACTACTAATAGGTATTTGTAATTCGCCACTATAATATCCTGGTTTTGCATCTATTGCAAAGTAAGACACTTCATCGTAAAGACTTTGGTCAAGCACACTTACTCTAAAAGGATTATACATTTCAGAGTTAGGATTTGTACTACCTACCCCAATTTTATTAAAAAATTCAGTATACATTTCATCAGTATGTGCGCCTGTCGCTGCAAATTTACCTCTGCTATGTTGTCTTGGTATATCAGGTTGAAGATTATCATAATTAGTATACCTTATAAAGATACCCTCATTATTTAACTCTTCCGCTACAGCTTCTATAGAAAATTCAAAAGCTCTGGGCATATTAGAAAATTTATGAAAACCTACCAGACCAAAAGGTGGGTTATGACCTAACTGGCCCCAATTATCTCCATACTGATGATAACGAACAAGAGGAAGATTGCCATAATGAATTTTATTTTCTGTATCATCAGAATTAATTAAATAATTTGTAAAAAGCTGATCCCATCTATTATCTCTCTCAAAATAACTCATAAAAGTAGCCCAATCATTTTTACCAGGCTGAGATGGATCTATGTTAAAGTTGGCTGTAAATTCAGTATATTGATTACTTGTAGGACCAACAGGAGAACTATAATATTGTGTTGCATATAAGCATGGACACAAAGGATTACCATCGTCATCAAACTCATCATATGCTTTAGTTGTAAGCCAATTATCTGGATATGCAGGATAATTTTCATCTATCGCGTTAAGATTAATCCACCAAAACTCATCAAATACATCTGTTGGATTTCCATCAGAATCTAATACACAAAAAGGCATTCTAGTTAAAACCTCAACAGGTCTGTATGTATGCTCAAACTCTACTGCTACTAATTTTGACTCGCCGTACTGTCTTGTAGTTTCAACAGCGGTTGTATACCATTTTAAAGTAATCTTTTCTGTATCTACGGGTAAAACTGCTGTATACTCAAAAACCTGTATACCATTATCAGAGTCGTTAGGATAATAATAAATTGGATTACCATCTTCATCTATATTTGTGGGATCCATTATAATATCATATGTAGCTCCACCGTAAGTAATAGAAAATGTTATATCTCTTTCATATCTAAAAAAGTATAAACGTAGAATTCTACTTGTAATTTCAGTTCCAGTAGCACTAGTAGAAGCAAATGTAGTATTTTTTATATTATCAAATTGTGCGTCTGCAGAGTCAAATAAAACTAAATTATATTCACTATTTGTATTAATATAATTTATGTCGGTTCCTAAAACTAGTTGATTTAAATCAATTGGTATTGGAGGTACGTCATTCATTACATTAATTACAGGTAAAGGATCTAATGGGGTTTCACCATTAAGCAAATACGTAAAATCAGTAGAAATATTAGGAGAATAAATCTTATCTAACACTCTATTAAATACTAATTTATCACCTTGCTTAGGATCAATATTTGCCCAGAATACACCAGTCTCAAGTAAATGACTAAGAATTCTTCTTCTAACTAGAAGGTTAGTCTTAGTTCCTTTTATGCCATGATCTTCAAAGTTTTCTACATCTTTTACTTGTATTTCAATTATGCTTCCATCATCTTGATCTATAACTTGAGGTAATAATGGAAAATTTACTTTTAAGCTTATATCGCCACCAGTAACTCCGTAATCACTACCAGCATCAGGTAGATTATTAGCTAATTTATGTATAGCTTTTATATACTGAGCTTCTTCCGCAGAGGGTTCTATTAAATTAAGTTCTTTTATTCCCTCAATGTTAAATGGAGGAGAAGTTTTACCAGATAGTCGACTTACTTGTCCCCCCTGAAAAGTGTGAGGCAGACCAAAAGCGTGACCTAGTTCATGTAAAAGAACTTGTGAATACTCATCCATACTATACCCAAAGGCACCAGACATCCACACATTTCCATCGTCACCAGAAGTTGGTACAGATCCTAATCCGTTCCAGCCAGGACTGCTGCCTTCTATATCGTTTATCTTACGGCCATAAGTCCATACATTCAAAGTTGGTAGCATATTACCTAATCTTCCATCCTGGTTCATGGGAATAAAATCATCCTCATTAGGATTTACACCTGTTAGATACGCAAATGGAAAATCTTTAGGATGGTTCCAACAAGATACATCCAAATAATCAGAATCTCCTTCTGGTGGGCACTCTGTTAACTCACTACAGTCTACAGTTTCTCCAGTAGATTGTGAGTGTAAATCTACTAATGTGCAGACATCATAGGCAGCTAAATCGTATGTTAAAATAGCCCCAGAAGGACCACAAGAAACAAGGCCTTTTAATTGATGAATATATTGAGCTCTTGCATACTCTTCTGCTTCAGGTGTGTTAGCAATAAATTCTATAGCTTCTTCTTGTGTTAAACTTTCACTAGACATAGTTTCAGCAAGAAGAGAATCGTATACTAGAAAAGCCTGGTCATAAGCATCAGCAGCTGCAGTGCTTATATCTTCCAACTCACTGCTTGTATAATTAAAACTTGTTCTACCATGTAATCCTTGTTTAAGGTAAGATAATTCAAAATGATCTGTTACTACAACTGCATCTGAAACAGATGAATCACTTGAAAGATTATAAGGATCATTCCACCCCGAAGGAGGTCTAGTTAATGTTGACCCACTTCTACTTACTAGGTACTCAGTAAAATACTTTACAGGTAAATGATTGGCTATAAAAAATCTAATTTTAGAAGAAACTCCATGATCTACATTATTTATGGCATTTCCTGCATAGTTATTATCATTTATAGTATTATTTTCACCAGACATATACCCATTTAATCTATCAACAACTCCTTGATAAAACTCATGATTAAAAGCACTTGGATGTCTAGGACCAGTGAATTCTTTAGTTGCAGGATCATACTCTCTAAACATCCTTTCCTGCTTGTCTTCAGATATATAATTAAGCGCACTATCAAGATTAGTTAGTCCAGTTTTTATAAATTGGTGAAATACTAAAGGAATATATATTAACTCGTCATCTGGATATTGTATATATGGTGGGGTATTATTTCTGAGTGCTTTAGTTTCTCTATATTGAGCTCTTTTTTGTTTAGTAATGTTCTCTATACTTTTTAGTTTTTCAAGTTCCAACTTAGTTAAGTTGCGACCCTGTCTTGCTACTAAATCCTCATTTTCATTACCGCAAACAAATCTTGAAGATTCCTCGGAATACGTTTTATTTCTAATACTATTTTTAAACTTCTTAGCCATTATCTATAAATTAATTTATTGCAAATAGAAATAATTTTACTTTTTATCTTTTCAAAATTAAGAGATTCTACAGACTGAGATCTTTGAATAAATTTAAAATTTAATTTTAAAGGCCTAGCTTCATAAGTAGGTTGATAATTAGCGCAATAAACTTCACTGTTAGCTTGTGTATCTATAAATTCAACCGCATTATCTTTTAAAATTTTTAAAACACTGCCTGATGTTTCAAAGCCTGCTCTAACATAATTAATTTGAGAACTGGTAAAGTTTTTTGCTAAACTGTTATCTATAATATTCCAAAAATTCATGTAGTTTCCTACACTTTGATACACAGGAATAATCATATTGTCAGCTAGTGGAATATCCTCGGGGCACACATCTTCTTCAGTAAATGCCCAAGGCGTAGTAGTTAAATACTCACTAAAATAATTGTCCATTGTTAAGGGAGCTATATCAATACAGTTACCATCACCTCCTAATAAAATACACCCTGTAGAACTACAAGTTGCAGATCTAGAAGCATTTAAATCAGTCAAACTAGGAGTTCCTATTGGCAATAAACCAAAAGTATTACCAACTAAATGTCCTATTAATAGTTCAGGAGATAGTATATCTAAATCTGAAATATTTATTGGAGTAACGTCAGGGTATGTACTATTATAGTTTTCTGTTATTTCATCTATAGTCGGTGCAACATAACTTAATGTATCTAAAAATTCATTTCTTAGATGAGGAATAGAAAAAAATGACACATAGTGTTTTCCAGTATGTGTAGCAGGGTGGGGGCATGTCATAGCAGCCCATCCTGGCTCTGTATCAGTCATGCCTTCTGTATTAAGCTTATTAGATAATACAACCGTATAAACTTTAGTAAAATCTATAGACAACTCATCTAAAAGTCTTTGTGTTACATCTTGATGCGGTACACCTTTAATAGGGCGAGATGCACCGCCTGATATAAATTTTTCAGAAGCTATAGCTATGCCGTGTTCTAAATAATTATGGTATTGAGAAATTGTAATACCACCTAGAGTAGGATCATAATCTTGATACTCTTTCAAAGAAGTTTGATCCTTCATCTCTAAAACATCTATTCCGGGAGTATCTAAAAAAATAGTGTCTTCACTTCCCCCTGCTTTTTTTATTGCAGGAAAAAATTTAATATTTAAGTTAGCAGCTGCTTCATTAAACCAAAATAATAACTCATCTTTTATTTTGGTGCGATCTGATTCATTAAGTGTTGTAACATTAAATTCTGACGACGAATCTTGAAGAAATACAAAAAGTATTGGAACAGGAATTAATGATTGAATATCTGATACCCCTAAAACCACCTCTTCATGATATTCCTGAAGTAAATCGCCTTGATCTGATCCACTAGACAATAATGAATCTGTAAGCTCATCTATAAATCCTGATATGTGACCATTTCTGAATATCATATATTCTCAATACTTTCTAATAAACTTTTAGCAAATAAAACATTATCTAAATCTGAGTCGTCACAATCTTCACATTGTAAATTAATAGATGTTAAAGCTTTAGATACTAACTTAGAGGTAGTGCAAATATTTTTAAATACAAACGATTTATTAGCATGCTCATTAGTTACATCTAATTTATCATACACTCTAACTGCTATTTGATATAGATTATCTTCAATCATATCAAAATGCTTTATTGAGTTAGGTGGGTTTATATTTTCTTTAAAGTCTTGTATTGGGATAGCTAGTTTAAATTTTTTGTAAGAACTATCTAGTGGTAAGTTTACAAAGTTTTCATACACATCTAAGTTAAAAGTACCTTCTGATACCATTAACTCTTCATCTTGGTAAAAATATACTTGAACTATAACATCTATTGCTATTTTGGATTTTAAAGGTTCTGTATTTAAACCTCCCCAACCACCTAAGTTTTCTTCAGTATAGTTACCTGTCTTGTCTTCTATAACAAGAGTTCCACAATCATTTGTGGTTTGTATGTCAACTTTTAAATCTAATGCCATATCTGATTATTAAAAAAGGGCAGACAGAATAGCTGCCTGCCCTTTAATTATATAATAAAATTATTTATTAAACTGAAATTACATCAGCAATACCATCAACATTAACAAATAAATCGTTAAGATGATCTTGAAGATTGTCTTCTCCAGCTTTACAAGCCATTACTAAAGTTCCTTTAATTGGTCCTCCAGCAGAGATTGAATTACTATCATTTCCTACTAAAACATAGTCCATGCTAATAACATCGTATGTATCACTGTCAACTGCTTTTAATTCAGCATAAGACTCAACAGAAGGGAAACCATTACCAGTCCAAGTACCAGATCCTGGAGAGTTTTTAGAAAGGCTAAACCATTCTAAGTCTGCAATAGCTTCACCAACAGTATTACCTTTAGCGGCAGTTTCTGTAGTTGCTGAACCTGTAGAACCCCAGCCATCAAGAGTAATATCAAATATTACTTTGTGGTATGGATATAAACCTACTTTGTGGAACTGATCTAAACCTACGATAGTTAAACCGCAAGTAGCAGATGCCATGTTAGCTGCAGTTACATATCCAACAGTAGAATTAGAAGTACCTTCACCTACAGTTTCAGAAATACCTTGGTAAGGCTGATCTAATTCAATGTAACCATTAGCTGTATTATTTCCTGAAATTTTTACAATTTTGTAGAATACACTAGATGCAGCTAAACCTAAGTCATCAACACCTACACCAATGTAAACACCAGCAGCTAATCCAGAAAAATCTGCATTTTCTAAAGTTGCTATTTTAGAACCACGAGTAAAAGTAATGTCTCCAGCAGTAGCTACTTTAGATACGCTAGACTGACGTAAAACTGCAATACGAGCTCTAGAAGCACCTTGAGTAGAACCATCAGCTAAATACTGCATCTTGCTCATTTTTTGTGCAAAGTAATCTGCAATTTCAATTTGAGTTGCAGAAGCATCAGATACATACTCAAAGAAGTATTGATCTTTTTGCTCAGAGTAAAGCTCTGTATCATTAGTAAAGTTTAAACGAATAGTATAACGATTAGAGTTAATCGCTTCAATAGAGTGAGAAGTATTTTGAACACCATATCCAATATTAGATACTTGTTCGTTCTCAGCTATAAAGTCAGTGTCTGCAGAAACTCCGTCTTCTTGCACAGAACCCTTTCTAATGTTATCAAATTTAATATAAGGAGATGCGTGTAAAGATCCATCAGTATTTAACTGAACTACTCTAAATACATCACCAGTAGTCAAAGCTGTAGTAGTTGCCAAAAGACCAGTGTCTTCTAACTCAATTGCAAACTCTGACTCTTCTGTTAGTGCAGCAGTTAAATCTGCTACCGTTTTGCTTGCTGTGTTGAAAAATTTTCCAACAAACATGTCAAAATTATGTCCGTAAATTGCCATTTGTTTTCTATTTTAAAAAATTAATTATTATTATCAGACTGTTGAGAATGCTATTGCATCATTACCATTTCCTAATGGTTCTGCTTTAATTGCAAAGTGCCATTCTCCAGCAGCCACACAAGTAAATATTGCTACAGATCCAATACCCCAAGCGGAGTTTGTAGCTGCACCAGTAATTACTATTCTATTATTAGCATCAGCTGGTCTAGTTGCTGCTAAAAATCTACTAGAATTATATCCTATTGCATAACTGTTAAGAGCAAAAGTATTTCCTGTGTTAGCGTTAATTGTTAACACACCACTTCCAACTAAGTCTGCATTTTGGATTATAGTAATTTGTGTACCAACATCTGTTGCTGATGTACTAGCAGGTAAATTAACAGTTTTTGCAGCACCATCTAAAAGACATAAAAATGTCTTACCGTGGTCAGCAGCTGTTAAAGTAATTGCAGCAGTATCATCTGCTAGATCTGTTCCTTTAGCAGCTGTTAAATTAGCAGCTGTTAATAAGCCTCCAACTTGCAAAGTGCTACTTAAAGTAGCAGCTCCAGTAACAGCTAATGTACTACTAGCAGTTAAAGCACTAGCAACAGACTGAGCATTTGTATCAGACGAACTGATGTAATCTCCAGCAAGATCATTAAAATCTTGTGCTCGAACTGGAGTATTGCCAACTAACCCTGCTTTATTTTTAGAAGGAGCTACATTGGCATTCGTTATTTTTGCTGTTCTTGCCATTTTATTCTATTTCATTAAGTTCTA
>CEQK01008002.1_pt1 | contig 19961 bp, 18 predicted proteins | sample 531051 | NCBI WGS metagenome assembly CEQK01 (sample SAMEA2621229, study PRJEB7988) | marine metagenome | biome: marine biome (ENVO:00000447); feature: deep chlorophyll maximum layer (ENVO:xxxxxxxx); material: "saline water (ENVO:00002010), including plankton (ENVO:xxxxxxxx)" | depth 150 m
CCGGTTGCGCTGATCGCATCTGCAATGCTGCTGCTGGGGGCAGCGAGCGTTGCTACCATGACGAGTGGTGCCACGACCGGCCTTCCGGCGGTGGTCAGTATCGCAGTGCTGGTCATCGCACTGATGCTTGCCGGGTTTGCCTTGCGTGGTTGGCGCAGAGGCGACTCATTCGCGCATTGGGTGGCTGCGGGCACTCAACCCGGTTGATCGTGCTGCCCTTGGAGAAGGCCCGTCAGCAGGGGGTTGGGAAAGCGCCGCCTGAGCGTGATGGCGTAGAATATCTCTTCGAGGCCTGACAGGCGGCCGGCCTCGACCAGCGCGGCACTCTCCAGCTCGTCCTTGACGACGATCGGCGGCACGATGGCGAGGCCGACACCCTCGCGGGCAAGCAGCCGGATCATCGCCATGTCGTCCACCTCCGCCGCGATCTTGGGGCGGATGGCGAGCCGGTTGAACAAAGCGTCGAGGCCCGAGCGAATGCTGGTGTCGATCGTGGGCAGGATCAGCGGGCGCTCTGCCAGCAACGTGTCCAGTTGCGCATTCTTGCCGACAAGCTCGGGGGTTCCGATCAGGCTGACCGGCTGGTCCGCGATCGTATGGGTAATCCAGGGGGGCGCCGCGTCGCGCTGCGGGGCAATATTGGCGAGCACGATATCGATCCGGTGCGCCTCCAGCCCGGCAAGCAGTTCGCCCAGCGCGCCGGAGCGGATCACGATCTCGACATCGTCGCGCCCGATCAGCGGCTGGAGAAAGCCGATCTGGAAGTTACGCGACAGCGTCGCCTGCGACCCGACCCGCAGCACCTGGCGCTGGCGCGAATGGCGCTGCCCCAGAGTATTGAGCAACTCATCCCCGGTCTCGAAGATCGCGTCTGCGTGATCGAGCGCGATCCGCCCCGCCTCGGTCAGGATCAGCGCGCGACCGCGCCGTTCGAACAGCGGGTGGCCCAACCGTTCTTCCAGCAGGCGGATCTGGGTCGAGACGGCGGACTGCGACACATTAAGGCGCTGCGCGGCACGAGTCAGGTTCCCCTCGTGCGCGACCATGTGAAAATAGCGCAGGTGATGGAAGTTCAGTTCGGCCACTCGTTCTTCTAAACAGAACGAAATACTCAGAACAATGTATTTTTCTTATTCTCAACGCGCGCATAGCTCCCGCCCCGTCGTTCACAGCCCCGGGAAGCCACCTGCTCATGATCCTCGATTTCCTGCTCCTTGGCGCACCGGCGCTGCTGTTGCTGGCCGCCGCGATCGCGCCCTTCGCATCGAAGCATCGCTGGGGGCTCGTCCCACGTTTGGTCGAGGCCGCATCGCTTGGTGCGCTGGCCATCGGCGTGGCGGCTCTCGCGTTGCTGGTCCTCCACGGCCCCCAGACGGGGGTATTGTTGGGCATCGGCGGTCTGGGCTTTGCGGCGCGGCTCGATGTGGTCAGCGCGACCATGCTGGCGCTGGTCGCCTTTGTCGGCTGGATCGTGCTGCGCTATTCCATCTCCTATCTCGATGGAGAGGCACGGCGTGGGCCATTCCTCGGCTGGATGGCCGCAACTCTGGCGGCGGTGCTGCTGCTGGTGCAGGGCGGCAACCTGTTCCATTTCGTGGTCGCCTGGATCGCGACCAGCCTGTGCCTCCATCGCCTGCTGCTGTTCTACCCGGACCGGGTGCAGGCCGTGCGCGCCGCCCGCAAGAAGTACCTTGTCGCCCGGGTCGGTGATGCAGCGCTGATCGGAGCAGCAGCGCTGCTGTTCTTCGGTTATGGCACCGCCGATATTGCCGCGATCGCGGACGCTGCCCGCGCGGGCGTTGCCCCCGGGGGATCGGGACTGGCAGCCGCGCTGCTGGCGCTCGCCGCGATCCTCAAGTCCGCACAGTTCCCCGTCCATGGCTGGCTGACCGAGGTGATGGAGACGCCGACGCCTGTCTCCGCGCTGCTCCACGCAGGGGTGGTCAATGGCGGCGGGTTCCTGCTGGTGCGCTTCGCCGATGTCATGCTGCTGAGCCCCGGCGTGCTTGCCGTGCTGGTCATCATCGGCGGCTTTTCCGCCCTGCTTGGCGGGCTCGCGATGCTGACCCAGTCGGCGGTCAAGAACTCGCTGGCCTGGTCCACCATTGCGCAGATGGGCTTCATGATCATGCAATGCGGCCTCGCGCTGTTCCCGCTCGCGCTGCTGCATATCGTCGCGCACTCGCTCTACAAGGCGCACGCGTTTCTGTCCTCGGGCGGAGCGGTAGAGGTGGTCGCTGCGATCCGCCGTCCCGGGCCGATCGCGATCCCCGATGGATGGGCGGTCGCGCGTGCGTTCGCGCTCGCTCTGGCGATCTATGCCACCATCGGCCTTGTCTTCGGTATCGGGCACAAGTCGCCCCAGGCGATAACGCTGGGCGCGATCCTGATCTTCGGCGTTGCCTATCTGCTTGCCCAAGGGCTCGCCGATGCTGCCCCGCGCGTGCTCACCCGGCGCACCGCGCTGGCCGCCGTCGCTGCCTCGATCAGCTACTTCGCGCTCCAGACCATCACCGAGTGGCTGACCAAGGGCGCGCTCCCGCCGACGCCCGCGCCGGGGCCACTCGAATGGGCGCTGCTGGTACTGACCGTGTGCAGCTTCGGCGTGGTCGCGGTGGCGCAGGCGATGTTTCCGATCTGGTCGAACCACCCTGCCGCAGCAGGCCTGCGCGTCCACCTGTCCAACGGGCTCTACGCCAATGCCCTGTTCGATCGTCTGATCGGCAACTGGACCACCCCGCGCAGCCCCCGGTGAAGGAGAGAAAAGCAATGCTCATGTCCTGCCAAGACCCCGTGAACGAGGCCGTTATGTCCCGCGCGGCCGATGCCGCTGTCCGGCAGATCCCTCCGCTTTGGCCGCTGTCGTCCTCGGTCGCGGTCAATCCCTTCCTCGGCCAGAGCGAAGCCACTCTGGCCCAGGCCGCAGCCCGACTGTCGCGGGTTGGAGAGGTGCCGGTGGTCATGCCGCGCAGCTGGTATGCAGAGCGGATCGCTTCGGGCGAGATCGCGCAGACCGATCTGGCCGCCGCGCTCGTCAGCTCCCCGCACGAGAGCAAGCCGCTCGATCTCGCTATGCTTGAGGCTGAGCTGGACAAGGATCTTCCAATCCCCAACGCGCTGCGGACCGTGGCGGACCTCGTCGCAGAGCGCAGCGGGACAGACTGGCCGGGCATTATCGCAGAGCGGATCGGCGTCTGGGCCGGTGGCTACTTCGATCGCGGCCAGCGCTGTGGGCCGCCCCACGCGACCGGTCCGCATGGGCCGCTTGGCGCGCCTACGCGACGCACGATCTCACGCCTGAAATCATGGGGCTGAAGGGGTTCGCGCGCTTCGTCGCGGAGGCGCCCGAGAACGCGCGCCACGCCATCGCCCGCTCGGTCGCGCGGCTGGGGCTGGGCGAGGCGGCGCTCGACACGTTGTTCCATCAGCTGCTGATGTCGCTGGGCGGCTGGGCGCAGTTGGCCCGCTACGAATTGTGGCGCGCGGAGCTTGCCGGGACGACCGACGATACGTTGATCGATCTGCTCGCGATCAGGCTCCTGTGGGAAGAGGCGCTGTTCCTGCAGCACGAGACGCAGATCGACGGAGACTGGACCACCATGCGGGCCGCGCACTCCGCACCGATCAGGCCCTCGCGCCGACAGGTGGTGGACGAGATCCTGCAGGAGGCCGCCGAACGCGCCGCACAGCGCAAGCTCGCCGCGACGCTCGCCACCCCGCTGCCTGGCCGCGCGTCCGATCGCCCCGCACTGCAGGCGGCGTTCTGCATCGACGTGCGCTCCGAAGTCTTTCGGCGCGCGCTGGAGTCGGTCGATCCCGCGATCCGCACGCTGGGCTTCGCAGGCTTCTTCGGCGTTGCTGCCGAACACCGGCGGTTCGCATCCGATGTCGACGAGCATCGCCTGCCCGTGTTGCTCAACCCTGCCGTCACCTCGCGCGTCGGCGGCGTGCAGGATGCGGAGGGCGATCTGACTCAACGCTATCGCGCCAGGGCTAAGCGCGCGTGGGGCCGCTTCAAGCTTGCTGCAGTGTCCTCCTTCGCCTTCGTCGAGGCGATGGGCCCCGTCTATATCGGCAAGCTGGTGCACGACGGATTGGGCATGGCCCCGGCCCCGGCTCGCGACGATCCCGCCCCGCGCTTCGATCCCGACCTTGCGCCCGAGGCGCGGGTTGATGCGGCGGAAACCGTGCTGCGGGCGATGTCACTGGTCGACGGGTTTGCGCCAATCGTGCTGCTGGCAGGGCATGGTGCCAACGTGGTCAACAATCCACACGCCAGCGGTCTGCACTGCGGTGCCTGCGGCGGCTATTCGGGGGAGGTCAACGCGCGGCTTCTGGCGCAGATACTCAACGATCCGGCGGTTCGCGAAGCGTTGGTCGAGCGGGGCATCGCCATCCCGCACGATACGCTGTTTGTCGCCGCGCTGCATGATACGACCACCGACCGGGTCACGCTGTACGATCGTGACCGGCCAAGCGATGCGCATCGCGCTCAGCTCGATCACGTGCGACAATGGCTGGTGGCGGCTGGAGAGATCGCGCGGGGCGAACGCGCGCTGCGGCTTCCCGGTGCCCGGCGTGCGCAGGACGTGTCTGCGCGGGCGCATAACTGGGCCGAGGTGCGGCCCGAATGGGGGCTCACCGGATGCCAGGCGTTCATCGCCGCACCGCGTCAGCGGACCTCCGGCCACAACCTTGAAGGGCGCACCTTCCTGCACGACTACGACTGGAGGCTGGACGAGGAGCGCGGCTTCCCCGTGCTCGAACTGATCATGACCGCACCGGTGGTCGTCGCGAGCTGGATAAGCCTGCAATATTATGGCTCGGCAGTTGCTCCGCAGGCGTTCGGCGCGGGCAACAAACTGCTCCATAATGTCGTGGGCGGGGTGGGCGTGCTGGAGGGAAATGGCGGCCCCTTGCGCGCAGGCCTGCCGTGGCAATCCGTGCATGATGGGGAAAAGCTCATCCATCAGCCGCTGCGTCTGTCGGTGTGCATCGAGGCACCGTGCGAGGCGATGAGCGATATCCTTTCCCGGCACGACGGGGTGCGCAGCCTGTTCGACAAGCGCTGGTTGCATCTCTTCGCGATGGGAGCGGAGGGCCTGACCCATCGCTATCTCGGCGGTTCGCGATGGGAGGCATTGCCCGCGGACAAGGAGGCATACGATGCCGGTCGATGAGTGCGCGCAGGAAGTCAGGCTGGTCAAGGATCGGCTCGCCTGGGCGCTGGGGCATCCTGCTGTCAGCGATTGGGTCAAGCGCGGCCTGGCAAGCGCGCGGCAGCGCGACCCGGTCGAGGTGCTCAACGATCTGGAACTGATGACCCACGTGGTCAGGCAGTGGGCGAGCGCCGATGCCGACGCCAAGAGGGCTGAGACGATGCGCGCCGAGTCGCTCCGACAGGGTGGGCAGACACTGCCCGGCCGGTCGCAATAATCCATCGCATCGTCATTCGGACATCCGGTGACGCTCTGTCGCTGGGTTCGCCTTCGGCGGCGAGGAAAGGGCGAGCATCTGTCCGGTGGCCCGGATGCTTTCACCTTGCGGCGCTCGCGATATTGTGCGACGTAAATATAAATAGACACTATATTGTGTCTTATATGTTTTACATTTGCCGAGGGGTCGTGCCGTGTCGATGCTCAGTTTCGAGCGGAAATATCGCGTCGCGGGGGGCACGCTGGTTGGCGGCGATCTCTTCGACTTCTGGGTCGGGCCGTTCTACGTCGGCTTCTTCGGTGTCACGACCGCGTTCTTCGCGCTGCTCGGCACCAGTCTGATCGTCTATGGTGCGGCTATCGGTGGCACGTGGAATATCTGGCAGATCGACATCGCGCCGCCCGCGATCGAATATGGTCTTGGCCTAGCCCCCTTACGCGAAGGCGGGCTGTGGCAGATCATCACCGTCTGCGCGATCGGGGCGTTCGTTTCATGGGCGCTGCGGCAGGTCGAAATATCCCGCAAGCTGGGCATGGGCTTCCATATCCCGATCGCGTTTTCCTTCGCGATTTTCGCCTATCTCAGCCTCGAAGTGTTCCGCCCGATCATGCTGGGCGCCTGGGGTCACGCCTTTCCCTATGGCATTTTCAGCCATCTCGATTGGGTCTCCAACGTCGGCTACCAGGGCCTGCATTTCCATTACAACCCGGCGCACATGCTGGCGGTGACGTTCTTCTTCGGCACCACGCTGATGCTCGCGATGCATGGCGGGGTCATCCTGTCCGCAGTCAACCCGCCAGAGGGTGAAGACGTGAAGCACGGCCAGCATGAAAACCAGTATTTTCGCGACACCATCGCCTATTCCATCGGGCCGCTCGGCATTCACAGGCTCGGCTGGTTCGCTGCGATCAACGCCGGGTTCTGGAGTGCGATCTGCATCCTGATCAGCGGCCCCTTCTGGGTCAGCGGCTGGCCCTATTTCTACGACTGGTACCTGCAGCTGCCCTTCTGGAACGACATGGGGCTGGGGGGGCTCGGCTGATGGCTTCGTTTCACTCTCTCTATTCGCAGATCCAGATTCACGGGCCTTACGACCCTGGGCTTCCACTGAAGGGCCATGAGTCTCCGCGTCTTATCAAGCCGGTCCTCAATCGCTGGATCGGCAAGATCGGCGACCCGCAGATTGGGCCGACCTATCTGGGCTTCTGCGGTATCGCCTCGCTGATCTGCGGCTTTATCGCGATCGAGATCATCGGCCTCAACTTCTGGGCATCGGTCCACTGGAACCCGGTCGCCTTCATCGAAGGGATGGCGTGGCACCGGCTCGATCCGCCGGAGGCGAAGTGGGGCTTCACCCCCTTCGTTCCGCTGACGGAGGGGGGCTGGTGGATCTGGGCGGGTTTCTTCCTGACCGCCTCGATCCTGCTGTGGTGGTGCCGGATGTATCTTCGCGCCAAGGCACTGGGGATGAGCACGCATGTCGCGTGGGCCTTCGCCAGTGCGATTTTCCTCTATCTTAGCCTCGGCTTCATTCGCCCGATGCTGATGGGATCGTGGCACGAGGCACCGCCTTTCGGGATCATCCCGCACCTCAACTGGACCGCGTCTTTCTCCGTCCTGTACGGCAATTTCTACTACAACCCGTTCCACTGTTTCTCGATCGTGTTCCTGTACGGATCTGTGCTGCTGTTCGCGATGCACGGCGGCACGATCCTCGCAGTGTCGCGCTTCGGGGGCGAGCGGGAGACGGAGGAAATCGTCGATCGCGGCACTGCGGCGGAGCGCGGCGCGCTGTTCTGGCGCTGGACCATGGGCTTCAACGCGACCTTCGAGTCCGTCCATCGCTGGGCCTACTGGTTCGCCATCCTGACGACATTCTCGGGCGCGATCGGCATCCTGCTGACCGGGACAGTGGTCGACAACTGGTATCTGTGGGGCGTCAAATGGGGTCTCGCGCCAGAGTACCCTGCGACCTATCCCGACATGACTCTTCCGCCCGAGATTGCAGAGCAGGTTCGCGCGGCCACCGGCGGAACGAGCGCCTCGCTTGATCTGCCCGCAGCACCTGCGCCCGCTCCTTCGCCGGAGGTATCCCAATGACTCCTCTGGAAAAGCGCCCCCGGTCGAGCCTTCTCGGCATCTTCGTGCTCGCTGCGGCATTCGCGACGCTGCTGTTCGTCGTGCTGGTACCGACCTGGGACGCGCCTTGGGATACGATCGAATCGCGCGAATGGGGCTGGCGCGGTATCGCGATGAACACCTTCACCTCCGAACGGACCCGCAGCGACCCGCTCAATCTCGTCCCGGCATCGATCGAACCGTTCGAGGCACGCGGAGTATCCGCCGGAGAGGCGTATGAGAACGTCCAGGTATTGGGCGATCTGGACGCTGCGCAATTCGATCACCTGATGCTGTCGATCACCGAATGGGTCGCGCCCGAGGAAGGCTGCGCCTATTGCCACAACCCTGACGCGAGCTTCGCGGCGGACGACATGTACACCAAGAAAGTCGCCCGGCGGATGCTGACGATGGTCCGCGATATCAATGCGAATTCCAGGCACGTCGGCGATGTCGGGGTCACCTGCTACACCTGCCACCGCGGGCAGGGCGTGCCGCCTCGTCATTGGTTCAAGGCAGCCGCGCCAGAGCCGCCAATGGGCGGTATCGTCGGTAAGCCGCCGCCATGGAACAGAACGGCAAAGACCATGCGCGATTTCTTCCCGCGCGCTGCGTTCGAAAACTATCTGCTGGCCGATCAGCAGATCATGGGGGCGCAGGCGCGCTCCGTATCCGGCGAAGTTACCGATCTGGCGGATCTGGAGAACATCTACATACTCATGATGCAGATGTCCGACGGGCTGGGGGTCAATTGCAACTTCTGCCATAACAGCCGCGCCTTCGCCGACTGGTCGCAGAGTACGCCGAAGAGGATCACCGCATGGTACGGGATCCGCATGACGCGGGGAATCAACCGCGACTATCTGACCAAGATGCATGAGCTGTTTCCTCCCGATCGGCTCGGTCCGCTCGGCGACGTCGCTAAGGTCGATTGCGGCACCTGCCATAACGGCATGTCGCGCCCGCTGGGTGGGGCACCAATGGCACGCGGTTACGAGGGATTGCGGGGTCCGGGTTCGGGCAGTGCGATCACACGGGAGACGGCGTTTGAAACCCGACTGCCGTACGAGGCCGAAATTAGCGAACCCGCGCCAACGCCCGCCGGTTTGCAGCAGGGCGGCGAGTAGCGGCCCAACCCTCGGCCAAGTGCCGCGAATACGGCATGGGCGTATAGCGGGTTGGAGAGATGAGGGTCGTTACCTGAGCCCAGCCACAGTGATCAGGCACGCTCAGCCCGGTGTGCGCTGCCTGTCGGCGGCGTCGAGATAACGGGCGAAGGCCCTGGCGCTCGCTTGGCCGAAGCCCTGCAGCTTGACCGTGCGCCCGGTATCGGGATCGGCCAGCTCGACATGGCCGGCATCATCACGCTGGACGAGCAGGCGAAACTCGTGCGCGAACTCCCGATCGTCGCGCTGCATGGCGAGGGCGCGGACGGCTGCCATCGCGAAGGTGTCTCCCTCGATCACGAGATGTGCGACCGGCTCCCGGCGCTCGCTCAGTACCATCATTTCGCCGTTGGGAAGCGGCTCGAAGATCAGCATGCGGCGTTCGCCTGCCTGTGCCGTCTGCACGGTCAGTCGTCCGACATCGTAATGCCGCGAGGTGGTGATCGCGGTCACGGTAAAGCCGATCAGAAGCGCCGCACCGATCAGCGCGCTGCGCGGAACGGTGATCTCAGACATGCTCCGGCCTCGCGCTTATCCCGACGGGGCTTCGCTCAATGCGGGGAGCGTGGACAGCGCCTGCGGCCGCCCGCCTGACTGCGTCGGCAAGGATCGCTGCTGCCGGGCTTGCGGGTGGTAGTGCGCGCAGCATCGGCACCGGTGCTGACAACTTCGTGCTACGCGTGTGGGGCCACAGGGCAAGCCACGCGATCTTGTTGGGCCGGCGCAGCGTCAGCGCGATGTCGATTCCACGCTTGCGCTCCCGCGAGGATACGTCTGTCACCAGAGCCAGCGGAATGTTGATCGTGCGGGTAAAGGCCACGCCTACCTGGAAGACGACCCGCCTGTCGGTGATGACATAGGTGGTGGTCCGCGACATGAGCCAGGCGAACAGCAGTACCAAGCCCGCGATGGGCAGTGCGACGGGCAACAGCAGCAGCGGGCTGAACGCGATCTGCGCGACGCTGGCGCCAGCGCGGGCAGTGGCGGCAATCGGCAGCAAGGCGAATAGTGCGAAGTAGCCGGTCAGCCATGGCCAGCGAAAGAGGTAGCGTGCCAGCGCGGCGCGATCGGGTTTTCCATGCCACAGGATCTGCTCGCCATCGGGCAGCGGCCCGGGCAGGCCCAGAGCAATGTCGATCGGCAGATCGTTCGGATCGTCACTGAGCGAAAGCTCGGTTTCCCGCGTCCCGTTGGTGGCCGTCGCAAAAGACATCACCGTTGCCATCAGGCGGGATCGTGGATCTGGCCGTGCCCGGTGGAGAACCGGAGGCCACCGGCGAAGAAGCCGTTGAGCCGGTCTTCCTCGCGCATGGTGATGCAGCTGTCGTCGGCGCGTATCGGCGCGCGCCGCAGATCGCGGGCAATCAGCGTGGTTGCCCGAACGGCGCTGTCGCGCGGCAGGGCCTCCGCGAAGAAGGATGGAATCAACCGCCGTCCCTCTGCCCCGTCGATCGAAACCTCGAAATAGCGCAGGAAGAACTCTGCACGGTTGAACCACAGGTCATGGACCTTGCCGACAATCTTCTCGTCGGCGGAAACCAGCACCCACCCGCGCGGGTCGGGATCGCCGGTCGGGATGTAGTATTCCGGGTGATCGTTGAGAGAGATCAGCTTGGGTTCGCCTTCTAAGTCGAGATCGGGCTCGTCCTCGCGTAGGGTCGTATAGGCTGCAGCGCCGATCCCTTCTTCGAGCGGGTCGTGCCCCGGATCGAGCGGGAAGGCCATCGGCGGCAGCGTCTGCCCGGGGCGGACCGTTTCCGGTTCCTCCACCCGCGGGGCCTGCGCCACGCCGCGGCCATGCGGGCGGTAGAAAAGCTTGGGCCTGGGCACTGCCGGAAAGCCTTCTGCGGAGTGCGTGCGGCCCATGAAGCCCGATACCTCGACAGGATATCCCTCTCGCTTGTCCTCGCGTCGCAGGTACACGACCAGACCGACAAAGAAGGTCACGAAGGCGATGACGCACAAGATGGCGACATCGAGATTGCCGACGACGTTGCTTTCCATGCCTCGGATATACTCTACCCCTACTCGGGTGTAAATATAAACGGACATAGCAAAGTGTCAGGATGGAGATTCATCCGACGAATTCCGGCTGCCATTCCAATTTCGTGGTGCGCGCCACATGCGGGTCTGGCGGGCGCACGCAGATCGCGATAGGGCCGGGGCATGATGTCTCTGCTCGCCGGAATGACCGTGGTCGAGGGTGCGGCCTTCGTCGCCGGCCCGTCATGTGCGCTTTACCTCGCGCAGATGGGCGCGCGGGTTATCCGTATCGACCAGATCGGCGGAGGGCCCGACGCGCGCCGCTGGCCGCTCGGCCCTCAGGGGGAGAGTCTCTATTGGCAGGGTCTCAACAAGGGCAAGCTGTCGATCGCGCTCGACTATCGTAGCGCAGAGGGGCGCGAGCTTGCCCAGCGAATTGCCACGGGTGGGGAGGGCCTGTTCGTGACCAATTTCCCGGTCGACGGCTTCTTCGCACACGAGGCTTTGCAGGCATTGCGCGCGGACCAGATCACCCTGCGCGTGATGGGCTGGCCCGATGGCTCGCCCGCGGTGGATTACACGGTGAATGCCGCCGTCGGCCTTCCGCTGATGACGGGCCATCCGGACGACGACCGGCCGGTCAACCACGTCCTGCCTGCGTGGGATCTTCTCGCCGGAGCCTACGCCGCCTTCGCACTGCTCGCCGCCGAGCGGGAGCGGCGGGCGAGCGGCGAGGGTCGGGAAGTGCGCGTCGCGCTGTCGGATATCGCCGCGACCAGCCTCGCGCATCTGGGCAATGTGGCCGAAGTGATGCTTTCCGGGCATGATCGCGAGAAGACGGGCAACAACCTGTTCGGTGCCTTCGGCCGCGATTTCTCCGCCAGCGATGGCGCGCGTTTCATGCTGGTCGCGATTACGACCAAGCAGTGGCGAGGGATGGTGGACGCGCTGGAGATAGCCGATGAGATCATACAGCTGGAGCGAGCGCTGGGCGTCGACTTCGCGGCGGATGAAGGCGCGCGCTTTACGCATCGGGACAAGCTCGATGCGGTGATCGAACAAGGCTGCGCCCGGTTCAGCTCTTCCGAACTGGAAGCGCGGTTCGATCGCGCAGGTGTGACCTGGTCACGCTATCGCAGCCTGCACGAGGCGGTGACGCAGGATGCGCGGCTGGTGGCGGGCAATCCCGTTTTCTCGACGGTCGAGCATGCCGGTGGCGCAGCCTATCCGACGCCCGGCGCGGCGGCGCATCTTCCCGGTGTGCCGCGCGAGCCTTCGAGGCCCGCGCCTGCGATCGGTGCGGACACAGACCGGGTTCTAGCCGAGCATCTTGGCCTTGGTAGCGGCGAGATCGGGCGGCTGCATGATCGGGGGATCGTTGGGTGAGCGACATTATCGACCTTTCGCGAGAGGCGTGTGCGGCAGCGCAGCGCTATATCGAAGCGTCGCGCGCTGCGACCGCCGGGATCGTCGCGCCGGAAGGCTCGCCCGACCCATCGCTGGTTGAGCGCGAGCAGCGCCGGGTGCACGGTCTGGCATGGGCTGCAACCACGCTCGCTGCATTGGAGGCGCTTGCCGACTGGGCCGCGCGGGCCCGGCGCGCTGGGCGTTTCGGTGCGATCGAGGAACTGACGCTGCGGATCGGCTTTGGCGAATATCTGCACCAGCTGACGTCTGCCCTGCCGATGGGGCAGGGCGAGTTCGTGCGCCCGGTCGATCTGGACGCGGGCACCGCTGCCGACGCAATGCGCGCCGAACCGGCGGTCATGCATTTCCTGACCCACGGCAACACAGCTGAAACTCGCGCCGAGCTGGCTGCGCTGCTCGCAGAGGGCACGCTGCCCGATGAGGCTTTCGGCGACGAAACGCTCGACATGATCCGCGACCAGTTCCGTACCTTTACCGCCGAGAGGATCGCGCCGCACGCGCATCAATGGCACCTCGCGGATGAGCTGATCCCGATCGAGGTGGTTCAGCAGATGGCCGATCTGGGCGTCTTCGGCGTGTGCATCGCGGAGGGATATGGCGGCCTCGGGCTTGGGAAAACCGCGATGTGTCTCGTCTCCGAAGAGCTGTCGCGCGGGTGGATATGCGCAGGCTCGCTCGGCACCCGGTCGGAAATCGCGGGCGAGCTGATCGGAGAGAACGGCACGCCGGAGCAGAAGGCCGCGCTGTTGCCCAGGCTCGCCGATGGATCGATCCTGCCCACTGCCGTCTTCACGGAGCCCGATACCGGCTCAGACCTGGCTTCGGTTACGACGCGTGCACGCATGCAGGATGACGGTAGCTGGCAGATCACTGGCGCGAAGACCTGGATCACCCACGCCGCGCGCGCAGATCTGATGACCGTGCTGTGCCGGACCGATCCCGACACACCCGGCTATGGCGGCCTCTCGATGCTGCTCGCGCACAAGACGCGCGGCACGCAGGACGATCCTTTTCCCGACGAAGGGCTCTCGGGCAGCGAGATCGAGGTGCTCGGCTATCGCGGGATGAAGGAATATGCGCTGGGGTTCGACGGGTTCGCGGTCGCTGCGGACGGTTTGCTAGGCGGCGCGCAGGGGCGCGGCTTCAAGCAGCTGATGCGCACCTTCGAAAGCGCCCGGATACAGACCGCGGCGCGCGCGGTGGGGGTGGGGTGGAACGCCTTCGATCTCGCGCTGCGTTATGCGCTGGAGCGCAGGCAGTTCGGCAAGCCTCTGATGGCCTTTCCGCGCGTGGCGGACAAGCTGGCGGTGATGGTCGCGGAACTGGTGATGGCGCGAGAGCTGACCTATTCCGCCGCGCGCCACAAGGATGCGGGCAAGCGCTGCGATATCGAGGCGGGGCAGGCGAAGCTGCTCGCCGCGCGGGTCGCGTGGACCGCTGCCGATAACGGCGTGCAGATCCACGGCGGCAATGGCTATGCGCTGGAATACCCGATCAGCCGGGTGCTGTGCGATGCGCGGATTCTCAATATCTTCGAAGGCGCTGCGGAAATTCAGGCGCAGGTGATCGGGCGGGGGCTGCTGGTCGGCCAGCCCTGAATGTGCAGGCCGCGCTGCCCTTGTCTCACAGAACAAGGGGCGCGCACGGTCCCGCACACGCCCCCTGCAAAGTGGTCTGCGTATTCAGATCGAACCGATCAGAACGCCGCGGCCAGAGTGAACACCACGGCCCCATCCTGGCCCGCAATGTCGGGCAGGTCGGTATCGACATAGGCAACTCCGAAGGTGAGGATGTCGTAAGACACGCTCGCCCCCAGCGACCAGTCGAGATAGCCGCCCGACCCGTAGTCCAGGCTGCCGTCCGAATAGCCCAGATGCGCCGAGAGGCTGATCGGGGTATCCGGAATGCCCGCGCCCAGATCGCCGTAGACGTAGATATTGTCGTCGGTCAGCGCGCTGCCCTGTTCGGGTGCGTAGGCCGCGCCGACGGTTGCTTCGACCGGACCCAGCGCCGCAGTGATCGAGGCGTAGGGTTCGAAGTAGTCGCTGTCGCCGACAAGGTCGTTGCCGTTGGGATAGATATAGTAGAGCACACCGGCATCGATGCTCAGCCCGGTGGCGACATCGCCCGACCACCCAGCATAGATGTCCAGCTCCGAGTTGCCGTACAGCGCGCTATCCTCGAGCGAGGAAGCCCATGCGCCGACGTAGAAACCGCTCTCGTGAGCGACGTCGAAACCGCCCTGGATCGCGATGTCCTCGCCGCTGAAGGAAACGCCGCGGAAGCGGTAGTCGGTGGTCAGCGCGACGTTGCCGCTGATTTCGATCGGACCGCTTTCCTCAGCTTCGGCCTCTTCGTCCTGAGCCAGCGCTGGGCTGGCGAACATCGTGGTGGCGAGCAGCGCCACCGGGGCAATTCTGGAAAAACGCATTTTCTTTTTCTCCTTGAACAATCGCCCTCTCCCCCCCTCATCCGGTGGGGGGCCGCGTCCCGATCTGGTTTGCCGGGATCGCGGACCCCTCCGGTCCTAAGTCTCACTCAGTAATTATAGGCGCGTTCGCCATGTTCGCTGAGATCGAGGCCGTCGCGTTCCTTCTCTTCGGAGACGCGTCCGCCGGTCACCAGTTTGGCGATGAACCATGCGATCGCAGCGCCGACAGCGGCCCAGCCGATCGCGACGCCGACACCCATCGCCTGGATGATGAACTGGGCACCAGCGTCGTATTCCGCATCGCCCGGTCCACCGATCGCGGGCATCATGGTGAAGGCGGTGCCGAGCGAGCCGACGATGCCGCCGATCCCGTGGATGCCGAACACGTCTGCGGTATCGTCCAGCCCCAGCTTGGGCTTGATCATGGTGACGAACCAGAAACACACCAGCGCGGCGGCGGCACCGATCAGGATCGCGCCGAACGGGCCGCTGTTGCCCGCCGCAGGAGTGACCGCGACCAGGCCTGCAATGGCGCCCGAGCAGCCGCCCAGCAGCGAGCCCTTGTGGCCGGTCACCTTCTCGCCCAGCATCCAGAAGAGCACGCCCGAAGCCGTGGCGACGAAGGTGTTGAGCACTGCGAGCGAGGCGACCCCATCGGCTTCCAGCTCGGAACCGCCGTTGAAGCCGAACCAGCCAACCCACAGCAGGCCGGTGCCGATCAGCGTCATGGTCAGCGAGTGCGGCGGCATCGGCTCTTTCGGGTAACCGATACGCTTGCCGAGGATCAGGCAGCCGACCAGCGCGGAAACGCCCGCGTTGATGTGAACCACGGTGCCGCCCGCGAAGTCGAGCGCGCCCCATTCGAAGATCAGACCGCCGGTCGCCCACACCATGTGAGCGATCGGGAAGTACACGATCGTCAGCCAGATGGCGGTGAACACCATCATGGTCGAGAACTTGGCCCGTTCCATCGTGCCGCCCACGACAAGCGCGGCGGTGATGGCCGCGAAGGTCATCTGGAAGGCGATGAAGATGTATTCGGGGATCTCGACGCCGTCGCTGAAGGTCGCCGCGCCGGAATCCGCGGTGACGCCTTTCAGGAAGACCTTGCCGAAATCGGCGATGAAGGCGTTGCCGGTGTCACCGAACGCCATCGAGTAACCGTAGGTGACCCAGATAATCATCGCGAGGCACGCGACGCCGAGCACCTGGGTGAGGACCGAGGCCATGTTCTTGGTCCGGGCAAGCCCGCCGTAGAACAGCGCAAGGCCGGGCACGATCATGAGCATCACCAGCACGGTGGCGATGATCATGAATGCGGTATCGCCCTTGGCGATGGTCGTGGCAGCCTCGGCCGCGGCCATCGCAGGTCCGGTCGGTGCCGGTGCTTCGAGCGCGAAGACGGGAGAGGCAGCGAGCGCGGTAAGCCCCGCTGCAGCAAAGTACTTTATCTTATCCATCATGTCTGGCCCCCTCAAAGCGCGGTGTCGTCGGTTTCGCCGGTGCGGATGCGCAGCGCGGACGAAACGTCGATGGTGAAGATCTTGCCGTCGCCGATGGCGTCGGTCTTGGCAGCGGCGGAGATCGCTTCGACCGCCTTGGGGGCGACTGCGTCGTCGACCACGGTTTCGATCCGCACCTTGGGCACGAAACTGGTCGAGTATTCGGCCCCGCGATAGACTTCCGTGTGGCCCTTCTGTCGCCCGAAGCCCTTGGCTTCGGTAACGGTCAATCCCTGTACCCCCACACCGGTCAAAGCTTCGACGACCTCGTCGAGCTTGAACGGTTTCACGATTGCTATGATCAGCTTCATCGATTCCCTCCGCAACAAAACCTCGTGTCCGCTCTCACAAAGCTAAAAAGCTTGCTTGAAACGTAACTCCTTTGTCATTTATGGTGCATCGCACAACAGGGCGTGGATCGTCAATCGCTCATGAGCGGTCGAGTAAATGCGCCGAGAAGGCTGATACAGAAGGGGAAATCGAACATGAGTGCAGCGCCAAACCCGCGTGAAATGTTCACACGACCCGCTTGCAGTGCACAAATCGCTGCGAGTGCGAAGTTAACGGGCGGACGCGACGCCATGCTCGTGTCGATGCATCCGGAGGAACTGCGCGAGACGATGGAGGCGTTGGGATGCACCACGCAATCGGCGCTGGCCGCCGCGATCGGGGTCGACCGTTCGACGATCAGCCTGTGGCTCGACGGGCGGGTCGGCGTGCCGCGCCCGGTTTCCAAGCTCCTGCGACTGATGCGCGCGCTCTGACCTGCATCGCTAGCCTGTCAGGTCCGTCTTCACCGGTGCGCACAAACGCACACAGGGGTGGTCTCACTTCACCTAAGTAGGCTCACCGGGGGTTTACCGGTCTGTAGGGTGCTGTATTCGTCCGCACTCGACGGATGCCATTGAATCAAGGGCCTCCATCGGACGGGAGCGGTTAATGAGACGAGGGGTGCGCTGGCGCCAGGCAGGGCGGGGCGACAATTCGCCACGCACGTGCCGCAGGGTGCGGGGCGCGGCCATGTGGCTGGCGACTTGTGCGCTGGTGGCGTTCATACCGCTGCCCGCAGCGGCGCAGGACGCGATCGTCGGGCCGGCTGCAGACGATTCCGACGATCCCGTGCTTGCCTTTGCCCGCGAAGCATCGGACCTTGAGGAACTGCGCGCAGCGGTGCTTTCCGCGATCGAGCGCAGCGGTTCGCTGGGCGAGGCGCGGGCTGCGCGGGACGAGGCGGAGGCGCGCCGCAACGAGGTGCGCACGCAGGAGACGCCGACCCTCGAACTCGGCGTCAGTTCCTTCCGCGTGATCTCGCGCGATTTTTCCAACGATCCGCAGAACTTCCTCGAGCGTTCGCGTCCGTCCAAGCGGACCGACGCCACGCTGCGCGCGAGCCAGCTCCTGTTCGATTTTGGCGCGACGGTGCAGCGGATCGAGGCGGCCAATGCGCGTATCGAGGTCGCCATCGCGCAGATCGACGACACTGCCAACCAGACCGCCCTGCGCGCGGTTTCTGTCCAGAGCGATGTCCATGGCCGGCGCACGCTGGTGCAGCTGGGCAGCGCTTTCATCGCGAGCCTGTACGACCTGCGCGCCAAGATGGTCGAGCGGGTCGACGAAGGCGTGTCCTCCGAAGTCGATCTGGCGCAGGTCGATGGCTACATCGCGCAGGCCGAGGCGCAGCAGGCTGATTTCGAGCGCGGGCTGGCCGCCGCCGAGGCTGCCTATTTCGAGCTGGTCGGCACCCCTGCGCCGCCCGGGCTGGGGCGGCCCCCGGTGCCCTTCGTGCTCGCCGGATCGGTCACCGCAGAGGGTGGGCAGACCGCCGCGCTGCTCGACACATTGCCCCAGGTACGCGCCGCCAGCGCGGGCCTGCGCGCTGCCGAGCGGGAGGCGAAGGCGGCCCGGGCCGACATCCTGCCCAAGGTCACGCTGTCGGTCGATGCGGGACGCTACGACATTATCGAGAGCACGCGGGACTACGACATCCGCGCCACCGTCAACCTCAATTTCCGGCTGTTCGGGGGTGAGAAGCAGCGCGCCGACCAGGCCGAGGCACGGCAGGCCGGGGCGCAGGCGCGGCTCGACCGGCTGCGCGACGAAGCGCTGCGCAATGCGCGAATTGCCGCGACCGACGTGGCCGCGCTGGAAAAGGCCGAAGCGGCGGTACGGATGAGCTACCTGTCCAGTCGCCGCGCAAAGGGCGCTGTTTTCGAGCGGTTTCAGGTGGCGCGCGCAGCATTGCTTGATGTACTGGTCGCCGAGTCGAACTATTTCGATGTCGCCACGCGCTATCTGCAGACCGTCACCGAGCTTGATGTTGCGCGCTATGTTTTTCTCGCCCGGACCGGTAGCCTTCAGGATGCACTGGGTATCGACAGCGCGATGATCGCGGACACACCATGACCGACAGTGCGATCCCCGATCCCAAGCCGCGTTTTGCGCGCTGGCTGATGGAGCCGATGCTGGCCAACAAGGCGATCTACATAAAGGTCGGCCTGGCGGCGACGATGATCAACCTGTTCGGGATCGTCACCTCGCTCTACACCATGACGGTCTACGACCGGGTGCTGCCCAACAACGCGTTCAATTCGCTGCTCGCGCTGTCGATCGGCCTGGGCATAGTGATCGTGTTCGATTTCGTGCTGCGGGTGCTGCGCGCCTATTTCATCGATTTCGCGGGCGTCGATATCGATGCCAAGGTCGGCGCGCAGGTGTTCGACAAGCTGCTGACGATGCGGCTCGACGGCAAACGCCGCTCGACGGGTGCGATCACCGGGGTGATGCGCGAGCTGGAAACGCTGCGCGATTTCTTCGCCTCGGCCACGATGACCGCGCTGGTCGATATTCCCTTCATCCTGCTGACGCTGGTGATTATCGCGATGATCGGCGGAGTGGTGGTGTTCGTGCCGCTGGTGCTGATCCCGATCGTGATTTTGGCCGGCTGGATCACCAGCCCGGCGCTCGACCGGCTCGCCGCGCGTTCGCTGGGCCAGGCGCTCGACAAGCAGACCGTGCTGGTCGAGACGGTCGGCTCGCTTGAAATGGTCAAGAGCGCTGGCGCAGGCGGCCTGCTGACCGAACGCTGGCTGCGCTCGCTCCAGATGCATGGCGACTATTCCTCGCGCCAGCGCCTGATCTCGACCATGTCGGTGACCGTCGCGGCCTCGGCCAACACCATCTCCTATGCCGGGGTGGTCATCGTGGGCGTGTTCCAGATCGCGGACGACAAGATGACGATGGGCGCGCTGATCGCGTGCTCTATCCTCGGCGGTCGAGCGATGCAGCCGCTGGCGCAGATCGCCTCGCTGCTTTCGCGCATCTCGACCACGCGGCTGGCCTATCGCCAGATCGACGAGATGATGGAGCAGAAATCGGAGGCGGGTGGGGACGATGCGCTCCAGCCCGCCCGGCTGGATGGCAGGGTGGAGTTGCGCAATGTCACCTTCACCTATCCGGGGGCTGCGGAAAAGACGCTCGACGGGCTGTCGCTGACGGTCCAGCCGGGCGATCACATCGCGCTGCTGGGGCGCGTGGGATCGGGCAAGTCGACCATCGCGAAGCTGCTGCTCAATCTCTACGATCCGCAGGAAGGCCTCGTGCTGGTCGATGGAACGGACGTGCGCCAGTACGATGCCAAGGCCGCGCGCCGCCATGTCGGTGTGGTGCTGCAGGACCCATCGCTGCTGACCGGTACCGTGCGCGAGAATATCGCGCTGGGCCGGCCCGAGGTCGACATGGAAGAGGTGCTGCGCGCGTGCAAGGTATCGGGCGCGCACGACTTCCTCGGCCGGATGGCCAATGGCTACGATCTGCGGCTTGCCGATCGCGGAGACAGCCTGTCGGGCGGGCAGCGCCAGTCGATCGCGATCGCCCGCGCGCTGGCGGGCAAGCCGCCGG
>CEQK01049484.1_pt1 | contig 19911 bp, 23 predicted proteins | sample 531051 | NCBI WGS metagenome assembly CEQK01 (sample SAMEA2621229, study PRJEB7988) | marine metagenome | biome: marine biome (ENVO:00000447); feature: deep chlorophyll maximum layer (ENVO:xxxxxxxx); material: "saline water (ENVO:00002010), including plankton (ENVO:xxxxxxxx)" | depth 150 m
TGAGATAGCCGACGGAACGCTTGCCGGTGAAAAGGTGCTTCTGATGAAGCCCACCACTTTCATGAACCTCTCGGGTGAAGCCGTTGGCGAGGCCATGCGCTTCTACAAGCTCACTCCCGCCGATATCGTCGTCATGCATGACGAACTCGACCTCGCCCCCGCCAAGCTGCGCCTCAAGGTGGGCGGCGGCCATGGCGGCCATAACGGCTTGCGGTCCATCGACGCCCATTGCGGCAAGGACTACCGGCGGATGCGCATCGGCATCGGCCATCCGGGCGACAAGTCACGCGTCCACAATCACGTGCTTGGCGATTTCGCCAAGGTCGACGCCGAATGGCTTGACCCGCTGCTCGACGCGATTGCGGACAATGCAGACATGATCGCCCGCGGCGAGGATTCGCAGTTCATGAACAAGGTGGCGCTGGCAACCAGCGGCAAGGCGCCACAAACCGAAAAAAAAACTGAAAACCCTGCCAAGCCGGCGAAACCTGCCAAGCCCTCGGGCCAGTCGCATATCCGCCAGGCCCGGCCGGCCAAGCCGCAGGGCAAAATGCCCGAAAGCGGCCCCATGGCCGACATGCTGAAGAAGCTCTTCGGCGGTAAGGACTGACGCCGGCCACCCGGCCCTACTCTTCGGGCTCCGTCGCAAACATCAGCGGGAATCCCGCCTCCTTGGCCAGATCATTGGCTTCCTTCGCCTTGGTCTCCGCCACATCGCGCGTACAGACCACGATCACACAAGAGCCCATCCGGTGCGCCGTCATCATCAGTCGCTGACTGACATCGGCCGACACGCGGAACACGGCTTTCAGAACCATCACCACGAACTCCCGCGGCGTGTAATCATCGTTGAGCAGGATGACCTTATAGAGCTTCGGCTTCTCGACCTTCGGCTTGGTCTTGAGCCGCGGGGCAAGCCCAGTGTCCTTGTCGCTCATGGCGCAATTCTCCGGCTATATCGAATGTGTGGGACGTGAGGTCATTTTCGCACCGCCGGTGCAGGCAATCAAGCCATCGTCGCGAGCCGAAAATTCTGCACCCGGTAGATCAGAAGATCGATGAAGGACTGAAGCCCGAGATCGAGTAGCTTCGCGATCCCTTCCGCGACGCCGGGCGCGAACAGCATCGCGCCCATACCGCCGAGAACAGAAAAGCCGATGGCGAGGCGCAGGTTCTTGAGACTGTCGAGGCGGTAGTACCCGGCGTCATCATACTCCGTGCCGAAAACATGATCCGCCCAACCGTAACCGCTCGAGACGAAGATGTTGACTGCCGCAGTGTCCGACAGCTTGTCGGGAAACAGATTGAACACCGCGCGGCAGACATGGAAACCGACGCCGAACAAGGCGAAGGCCACTGTCGCGGCGACAAAGTGCCAAGTTGCGAGTTCCGTTTCCATGCCCCCATACTATCGGGCAAACCTTTCACAGCTGTTGACACCCCGGGATTGCGCGGGCTGACCGGCCTCCGCCCTTGACCGGAAGCCCCGTTTCGCCCATAGCCTGCCGCAAACGAAATCGACATCCGAAAGCAGAAAAACCATGGGTTTCAAATGCGGAATCGTCGGACTTCCCAATGTCGGCAAGTCCACGCTTTTCAACGCGCTGACCAAGACGGCCGCGGCCCAGGCCGCCAATTATCCGTTCTGCACCATCGAACCGAATACCGGTGAAGTCGCCGTGCCGGATAGCCGCATGCGCGAAATCGCAAAGGTTGCCGGCTCCAAGGAAATCATTCCGACCCGCATTTCATTCGTGGACATCGCAGGCCTCGTGCGCGGCGCCTCCAAGGGTGAAGGCCTCGGCAACCAGTTCCTCGCCAATATCCGCGAGGTCGATGCGATCGTCCACGTCCTGCGCTGCTTCGAAGACGAAGACATCACCCATGTCGACGGCCGCATCAATCCTGTGGCCGATGCCGAGACCGTCGAGACCGAACTGATGCTCGCCGACCTCGAAAGCCTCGAGCGCCGCACCGAGCAGATGCGCAAGCGTGCGACCGGCAAGGACAAGGAAGCCGCGATGCTTCTCCCGGTCATGGACGAAGCGCTGGCGCTGCTGCGCGACGGCAAGCCGGTCCGTGTGATGCTCAAGGGCATTGCGGCGGAAGACCTGCGTATCCTGCGCAGCCTCAACCTTCTCACCTCCAAGCCGGTTCTCTACGTCTGCAACGTCGAGGAAGGCGATGCGGCGACCGGCAACGCGTTCACCAAGGCGGTCGACGCCATGGCTGCGGAACAGAATGCCGAGACGGTCATCATCTCGGCCGCCATCGAGGCGGAAGTCTCACAGCTCTCCGATGACGAACAGGTCGAGTTCCTGGAAGCGTTGGGCCTGGAAGAAACCGGTCTCGATCGCCTGATCCAGGCCGGCTACAAGCTGCTAGACCTGATCACCTATTTCACCGCGGGCCCGAAGGAAACGCGCGCCTGGACGATCTCCCGCGGCACCAAGGCGCCGCAGGCGGCCGGCGTCATTCATACCGACTTCGAACGCGGCTTCATCCGCGCCCAAACGATCGCCTACAACGATTACGTCACGCTTGGTGGTGAAGTTGCCGCCAAGGAAGCCGGCAAGGCACGTGACGAAGGCAAGGAATATGTGGTCCAGGACGGCGACGTCCTCTTGTTCCGTTTCAACACCTGATCAGTCAAAAAGTATTTTGAGGGCTGCCCTATGAACATGCTCTATGTGTACGCAGCCCTCATCGTCGCGATCATTGCCGAGGTGATCGCGACCACCGCCTTGGCGCGTTCGGTCGGTTTCACGAAGCTCTGGCCGAGCACGATTGCCATCATAGGCTATGCCATAGCCATCTGGCTCCTGGCCTACGCCCTTCGCTTCATGCCCTCAGGCATCGTCTATGCCGTCTGGTCCGGCGCGGGCATCGTGCTGATAGCCGTCGTCGCCTGGATCTGGTACGGGCAGAGGCTCGACAATGCTGCAGTCGCCGGCATCGCGCTGATCATCGCAGGCGTGGCGGTGATAAACCTCTTCTCCGACACGACACTGCACTGACGCTCATCTCAGGACTTGCGGGCGGGACAGGTCGACAGGCCGAAGAGAGAGTAGAGCGGGCAAGTCGACATCAAACCCGTGGCCAGCGGGATAAGTCCGATCAGAAAGGCGTAGCGCCAGCCGGATTCCGGAAAAATGAAGAAACAGGCGATCAGCGCCAGCCCGACGATGATGCGAAGGACGCGGTCGATACCGCCGACATTGGTTTTAAGCATGACAGGCTCCTGGTTGACCCGGAAACGGCTTCCGGAACAGCCTTATATCAAATATATTAAATTCTGAATTTGACAGAGATCACGCCCATAGTGAATCTGCGCCTGCCCTCCCAACCGACCGGACATTTCCTTCATGACAGACCTGATCCACTTCGAGGATCTCAAGCCCGGGACCACCTTCGAGCTTGGCCCCAAACACGTCACCCGTGACGAGATCATCGAATTCGCGACCGAATACGACCCTCAACCCATGCACATCGACGAAGAGGCGGGCAAAGCCTCCATTCTCGGCGGCCTCGCGGCCTCGGGCTGGCATACCTGTTCGATGATGATGCGGATGATTTACGACGCCTATGTGAGCCGTGCGGCAGGTGAAGGCGCGCCGGGTATCGAATTCGTTGCGTGGAAGCGGCCGGTTCTCGCCGGCGACACGTTGACGGGAAAATCGGAGGTACTGGAGATGCGTCGTTCCGGTTCACGTCCGCAGATCGGCATCGTGCGTTTCAGGACGACTTTGGAAAACCAGCGTGGCGAAACCCTCTTTGAAAGCGAACATCCGGTGATGATCCGCGTCAGGAACCCGGAGGCTGCGGCATGACCAGCGATCCCGACTTCACAATCGGCCACCGCATTGCGCTCGGCAGCTATCACTTCACGGAAGAAGCCATCATCGAATTTGCCCGGAAGTACGATCCGCAGCCATTCCACACCGATCCCGAGGCGGCACGCAACAGCCTCTTCGGAGGCCTGTGCGCCAGCGGCTGGCATACGACGGCTGTCTGGATGAAGCTCAACGTGGCGACCACGATGAAGCGCTTCGAAGATCGAGCCAGAAACGGCTGGCCGGTCTACGAGTTCGGCCCCTCCCCGGGGTTCCGCAATCTTCGCTGGATCAGACCGGTCTATGCCGGCCAGACGATCAGCTATTTCAACACGCTGACCGCCATCAAGCCCTACAAGGGGCGCAAGGATTGGTCGATCCTCACCGGAAGCGCCGAAGCGCTCGACGAAGGCGGTTCGCCCGTCATGACATTCGACAGCGCCGTGCTCAGTGCATATCCCTCAGCGGAAACCAGCGAGGACTGAGTAACAGAGAGGCGGTCTCCGCGGCCGCCTCATTTCATGCAGGGCTCAGTGCCCCTCATAGGAGATTAGTGTGCGGACCGGCACGTCGAGAGCCTCGATCTTCTTGCGGCCACCGAGATCCGGCAGGTCGATCACGAAACAGGCTGCCACCACGTCGGCCCCCATCTGCTTCAGGAGCTTCACTGCGCCTTCGGCCGTGCCGCCGGTGGCAATCAGGTCGTCGACGAGCAGAACCCGCTCGCCGGGCCGGATCGCGTCCTTGTGCATCTCCATCTCGTCGACGCCATATTCGAGGCTGTAGGCAATGCTGACGACCTCGTGGGGCAGCTTCCCCTTCTTGCGGATCGGCACGAACCCGGCAGATAGCTGGTGCGCGACGGCGCCGCCCAGAATGAAGCCTCGCGCTTCCATGCCGGCGATCTTGTGGATGCCGTCACCTGCATAGGGGTGAACCAGTTCGTCGACAGCGCGGCGAAATGCGCGCGGCTGGCCGAGGAGCGTGGTGATGTCCCGGAACAGGATCCCCGGCTTAGGGTAATCCTCGATAGTGCGAATGGCGGATTTAAGCGTTTCGACGAGTTCGCTCACGGGCGGCTCCCCTGTCACATCTGGATATGAACGTTTCCGCAAGCGCGGGCGTGTTGCAAGATGCAGTACACAAAAAAACACCGCCCGGAGGCGGTGTTCTCAATTCAATGCGCGGAGCCTTAGTGCTCGATGCGCGAGAAGATCGACTTCTTGGTCAGATAGATCAGCGACGCGAAGACCAGCAGGAACACCAGGACCATGAAGCCGGTGCGCTTGCGCTCTTCGAGATGCGGCTCGGCAGCCCACATCAGGAACGCCGAAACGTCTCTCGAATACTGCTCGAGCGTTTCCGGAGAACCGTCGTCATAGGTCACCTGGCCGTCAGAGATCGGCTGTGCCATGGCGAGCGACGGGGCACTGGCGAAGTACGGGTTGTAATGCGTTCCTTCCGGAAGCTGCCAGTCCGAACCATCGGTGTTCTTGATACCTTCCGGCGCCTCCTGGTAACCGGTCAGCAGCGCGTGGATATAATCCGGGCCACCTTCCTGATACTGGGTGAAGATATCGAATACGAAGGTCGGGAACCCGCGGGTCACGCCACGTGCCTTGGCCAGCAGGGACATGTCCGGCGGAGCCGCATTGTTGTTGGCGGCAGCAGCGGCTTCCTCGTTCGGGAATGGCGACGGGAAGTAGTCCGACGGCACAGCCGTGCGGGTGAACATCTCGCCGTCCGCGTTCGGGCCGTCTTCGACCTCGTAGTTCGCGGCGAAGGTTTTCACCTGAGCTTCCGAGTAGCCGAGATGCTCGAGCGTGCGGAATGACACGAGGTTCATCGAATGGCAGGCCGAACAGACCTCCGTATAAACCTTCAGTCCGCGCTGGAGCTGTGCCTTGTCGTAGGTGCCGAACGGCCCTGCGAAGCTCCACTTCTCTTCCTCGGGTTTGAGAACCGGGAAGTGGCTGTTGGCGATGGCGTGGGTGGTTTCCTCCGCCAGTCCGTGCTCGCCCTCCTCGGCTGCGAATGCGGCCACGGAGGTGCCAGAGACAGCGGCAGCCAGGAGAATGCTTGCGAGAAGCTTTTTCATCTTTGTCGTCCTTTCGCTGCCCGGTTACGCCTTGGCGTTCTTCTCGAGAACCGCTTCCGTAATCGAATTCGGAATGCGTTTCGGTTTCTCGATCAGGCCGAGGATCGGCATGATGATGAGGAAGAAGCCGAAGTAGTAGATCGTGCCGCACAGCGCGAGAGTGGTGTAGAGACCTTCCGCCGGCTTCGAACCCAGCCATCCGAGGAAGATGGCGTTGATGACGAAAAGCCAGAAGAAAAGGCGATACCAAGGACGGTAGACCGCCGAACGGACCTTCGACGTGTCGAGCCAGGGCAGGAAGAACAGGACGATGATCGAACCGAACATCACCAGAACGCCGCCGAGCTTGGAATCGATGGGACCGATATTGAAGGTGATCGCGCGCAGCATCGCGTAGAACGGCAGGTAGTACCATTCGGGCACGATGTGGGCCGGGGTCTTCAGCGCATTGGCCGGAATGTAGTTGTCCGGGTGGCCGAGATAGTTCGGCATGTAGAAGATGAACCAGGCAAACACGATCAGGAAGAGCGACACGCCGAGCGCATCCTTCATCGTCGCATAGGGCGTGAAGGGAAGCGTATCAGTCTTCGACTTGACTTCGACACCGGTCGGGTTGGTCTGGCCGGTCACGTGCAGCGCCCAGATGTGCAGGATCACGACACCCGCGATCATGAACGGCAGCAGGTAGTGCAGCGAGAAGAACCGGTTCAGCGTCGGTTGATCGACGGCAAAGCCACCGAGCAGGAACTGCTGGATCCAGTCGCCCACAAGCGGGAAGGCCGAGAAGAAGCCGGTGATCACGGTCGCGCCCCAGAAGGACATCTGACCCCAGGGCAGAACGTAGCCCATGAAGCCGGTCGCCATCATCAGGAGGTAGATCACCACGCCGAGGATCCAGAGGATCTCGCGCGGCGCCTTGTAGGAACCGTAGTAGAGACCGCGGGCGATGTGGAGGTAAACCGCAATGAAGAAGAATGACGCCCCGTTGGCGTGCATGTAGCGCAGCAGCCAACCATGGTTGACGTCACGCATGATCTTCTCGACGGAATTGAAGGCCTCGCCGGTGCTGGCCACATAGTGCATGGCGAGCACGACGCCCGTCAGGATCTGAACCATCAGCATGACCGAAAGCATGGCGCCGAAGGTGTAGGCGTAGTTCAGGTTGCGCGGCACCGGATACGAGATGAAGCTGTCGTGCCCCATCCGGACGATCGGCAACCGCGAATCAAGCCATTTCTCGAAACCCGAGGAGGGCTTGTATGTCGAATGATCGGAACTCATGTCGTTCTCTGTCCCCTTAACCGATCGAGATTACGTCGTCCGACGAGAACGCGTAAGGCGGAATGTGAAGGTTTTCCGGTGCCGGTCCTTTACGGATACGGCCGGCGGTGTCGTAAACCGAGCCGTGGCACGGGCAGAACCAGCCGCCGTATTCACCGGCCTGGCCGAGCGGCACGCAACCCAGATGGGTGCAGACGCCGAGCATCACGATCCAGTTTTCCTTGCCCTCGCCGGCGGAGCGATCGAGGTCGGTGGCCGTGGCATCGCTCTTGAGGTTTTCGTTGCGGGCGATCGGATCCTTCAGCTCGCTGAGCGGAGTTTCCTTGGCTTCCTGCACTTCCTGATCGGTCCGGTTGCGGATGAACACCGGCTTGCCGCGCCATTTCACGGTCAGCGACATGCCAGGCTCGATGGCCGAAACGTTAACGTCGATCGAGGCTTGCGCCAGCGTCGAAGCATCCGGGCGCATCTGGTCGATGAACGGCCATGCCACGGCACCTGCGCCGACGACGGCAGTCATGCCAGTGGTAAGGTAGAGAAAATCGCGGCGGGTCGGCTCTTCGTGGCCACCCATGTCCCCGGTGTTTGCTGTGTTATCGCTCACGGCGTGTCATCCTCTCCAGGCTGTATACCGGCTCAGGATTCTGCCATCCCCAAACGTGCATACACACGCGCTTTCGCATTGTGGCAAAATCCTGTCAATTGCGCGGTTTCTAAGCGGGAAGCGACAAGAAGTCCAGACCGGTAAAAGGATAGAGGCGCTTTGTCGCGCAAAAACAGTGGACGTTCACTCGGCTGCCATGTCCCCGCCGAGAAAGCCACCGGACTGGCGCGCCCACAGTTCCGCGTAAAGCCCTCGCTTTGCAACAAGTTCAGCGTGTGTACCGGCCTCGATGATCCGGCCCTTGTCGATCACGATGAGACGGTCCATCCGCGCAATCGTAGACAAACGGTGGGCGATGGCGATGACCGTTTTTCCCTGCATCAGATGTTCGAGATTGTCCTGGATAGCTGCCTCCACCTCCGAATCGAGGGCGGACGTCGCTTCGTCGAGAACGAGGATGGGCGCGTCCTTCAACATGACGCGGGCGATGGCGATCCGCTGGCGCTGTCCTCCCGAGAGTTTTACCCCGCGTTCGCCGACATGGGCGTCGAGTCCCCGCCTGCCCTTCTGATCGACGAGCTCGGAGATGAATTCCGCAGCTTCGGCGCGGCGTGCGGCCGTGAGAATGTCTGCGTCGTCCGCGTCCGGACGACCGAATGCGATATTGTCGCGGATTGAGCGGTGCAGAAGCGCCGTGTCCTGCGTCACCATGCCGATATGCCGGCGCAACGAGCCTTGCGTAACATTTGCGATGTCCTGGCCGTCGATCAGTATCCTGCCCGTATCCACGTCGTAAAAGCGCAAGAGAAGATTGACGAGCGTCGACTTGCCCGCGCCGGACCGACCGACGAGGCCGACCTTCTCGCCGGGCTTCACATCGAGCGAGAGTTTGTCGAGAACCGGCAGTTCGCGGTCGTACCCGAAACTCACCTGATCGAAGACGATCCCGGCCTTTTCCGCCTTGAGCGGCTGAGCATCCGGCGCATTGGTCAGTCCTATCGGCTGCGAGATGAGTTCCGCGGAATTCTGTATCGTGCCGATATTGCGCATGATGCCGTTGAGCTGCGTCATCATGCGTCCGAGCAGCATGTTAAGCCGCAGAACCAGCCCCAGCGTGAAGGCTACACCGCCCGCGGTGATGGCACCTGCAAGCCACAGATCGACAGAAAGATAGGCGATCGTGGTGATCATGATGCCGGACAGAAGCGCGAGGGACGAGCGGACGCCGGTCAAAAGACGCGCGAAAGGTCGTAGCGTGGCCTGAAAGCGGTCGAAGCCGGATTTGATGTAACTGTCGTTCTCGTCCTCGCGGCCGAAAAGTTTCAGCGTCTGTATATTACCGAAACTGTCGACCAGCCGCCCGTTGAGCATGGAGCCGGCTTCTGCGGTCTCACGGGCATGGCGGCGGATGCGCGGCACGAAGTAGCGCGCCAGAACGGCAAAGATCACCACCCAGACACCGACGACCAATGCCAGCCGCCAGTCGAGCTGGCCGACGAGCGTCATTGTCGAGACCGTGTAGATCAGCATGAACCATGCGACCTGCAGGAGCGAGGTCATCAGGTCCCCGGTCGCCTGCCCCGCCGACCAAACCTTGGTGACGATACGGCCGGCAAAATCGTTCTGGAAAAACGACAGCGACTGCCGCGCCACATGGGCATAGGACTGCCAGCGCACCAGGTTGAAGAAGTTGAGAACGATCACCTGTTCCTCGATCAGCGCACCGAGTGCCACCACGAAGAACCGCCCGAACAGGATGATCAGCGCCATTACGGCCAGTTCGAACCCGTGCTCGGCGAACATGCCGGACCAGCCCGACGCCTTGTCGGCTGTATCGAGAATATCGACCACCCGGCCGACGAAGAAGAAGAGAGCCGCTTCGAGGACGGCAACCGCACCGCCGAAAAAGGCCATGCCGACGAAGGGCCATTTGGCTTGTCGCACATAATGCCAGACGAAGGCGAATGTGGTTTCAGGTGGACGCAGATCCCCCCTGCGCCCGAAGGGATCGATCCAGCTTTCGAACAGGCGGGCGACGGATTTGACGATCATGGTGCTGATATAGTCCTCGTCATCCCCGCCTCCAACCCGGTGGCAGGGCGGATCATTCCGCCGCTGCCGTTTCCTGGTCGTCGCTACCTTCGCTGTCGTCGATGAACCCGCCGGACTGACGCGACCAAAGTTCTGAGTAGAGACCGCCCGCCGTGATGAGCTCGTCATGGGTCCCCATCTCGACGATGCGGCCATGATCGAGAACGATCAGCCGATCCATCTCGGCGATAGTCGACAGCCGGTGGGCGATGGCAATCACCGTCTTGTTTTCCATAAGCTGGAAAAGGTTCTCCTGGATCGCCGACTCGACTTCGGAATCGAGCGCCGAGGTCGCCTCGTCGAGCACCAGGATCGGCGCGTCCTTGAGGAAAACGCGCGCGATCGCCACACGCTGGCGCTGACCGCCCGAAAGCTTCACGCCACGCTCGCCGACATGGGTATCGAAACCCTTGCGACCGCCGGGATCCTCAAGCTCGCCGATGAACTCGAGCGCATTGGCCTTGTGCGCCGCCTCGATGATCGCTTCTTCGCTGGCATCCGGCCGGCCATAGGCGATGTTCTCACGCACCGAGCGATGGAGCAGCGAAGTATCCTGCGTCACCACGCCGATGGCCGCGCGCAGCGATTCCTGCGTGAGTTCGGAGATGTCCTGTCCATCGACGAGAATACGACCGCCCTCCAAGTTGTAGAAGCGCAGAAGCAGGTTGGTGATCGTCGTCTTGCCCGCGCCGGAGCGGCCGACCAGACCGACCTTCTCGCCGGGCTTGATGTCGAGCGACAGATCTTCGATCACGCCGCGCGCCTTGCCATAATGGAAGCGCACGTTTTCGAAGCGGATCTCACCGGGACCGGTAGCGAAATTCTTCGCCTTCTCCGCATCGGTCACGTCGACGGGTTGGGTCATCATCTCCATGCCGTCCTGTACGATACCGATATTCTCGAAGAGCCCCGAGACTTCCCACATGATCCACTGCGACATGCCGTTGAGACGGAGCGCCAGACCGATGGCAATCGCGATCGACCCGACCGAGACCACGCCATTGAGCCAGAAGCCGATGGCAAGCGACGAGACCAGAAACAAGAGAAGCGCATTGTTGAGGTGCACCGTGATCTGGAACCAGGTGATCTTGCGCATCTGCCGGTGCACGGATTGCAGGAACCGGTCCATGCCGCCACGCGCATAGTCTTCCTCGCGGCGGCTGTGCGAGAACAGTTTCACCGTCGAGATATTGGTGTAGCTGTCGACCACGCGACCGGTCATATCCGACCTTGCATCGGCCTGAATGGCGGAGAGATGCTTCAGCCGCGGCACGAAGTAGATGAGCAGGCACACATAGATCACCAGCCAAAGGACAAGCGGCAGCGCCATCACCCAGTCGGCACTGGCGACCAGCACCACCATGGCGATGAAGTAGACGCTGACATAGACGAAGACGTCGAGCAGCTTGATCACCGTCTCGCGAATGGACAGCGAGGTCTGCATCACCTTAGTGGCGACGCGGCCGGCAAACTCGTTGGAGAAGAACGTCAGGCTCTGGCGCAGCAGACGCCGGTGCATCTGCCAGCGCGCAATCATCGCGTAATTGCCGAGTAGCGTCTGGTGCAGGATCAGCGAATCGAGCGCGACCGCCAGCGGAAGGCCGACAAGCACAAGCGCAGCCATACCCGCAAGCCGCCAGCCCTCGCGCTGCAGGAACCCGTCGGGGTCGGCCTGAGACAGCCAGTCGACGATCGAACCCAGGAAGCCGAACAGCATGACTTCACCAACCGAAATCAATGCCGTCAGAACTCCCATGGCGAGAAGCCAGGGCCATGCGTCCTTCGAATAATGCCAGCAGAATGCCACGAGCCCCTTCGGCGGCGTATCGAGTGCCGTCTCGGGATAGGGATCGAGGCGCGTTTCAAACCAGTTGAACATCAGTCAAATCCTTGAATGCCCGAAGCTGGGACGGGCAGGCATCCGGAGCTGCGATAACGCGCTCGTCAGATGCCGGGAAAATGGAAAATCTCGCAGCCTGTGCTGCTGCGGATTGTTTGCTAAATGGGGAAACGAGCGGGCGCTCGCTAGGCCAGTAGTCGCGGAATGACGATCCGTGGACGTCCGGCTGCCGGGGCGTCTGGCATACGCTCAATAGATATCATCAATGCCTCCCCGGTTGGATGAACAATGACTTTTCTTTAGCCGTTTCGAATGTGAAAATGAAGCCTCAATCGTCATCGCAACCCGCCTACCCGATATCCTGTGGCGCAATCGCCACGCCTCGCACCTCGAACAAACCATCTTGAGCGGCGGGAACGGGTGGCGTAGCAGGACAGGATGACCCGACCAGCCATCGCCCTTTATCAGCCCGATATTCCCGGCAACACCGGCACGATCCTCCGCCTCGGCGCCTGTCTCGGTTTCGACATCCACGTCATCGGGCCCGCCGGCTTCGATCTCTCGGACAAGACGCTCAAACGCGCGGGCATGGATTATCTTGCGATTGCATCCCTGACCGACCACGTGTCCTGGGCTTCGTTCGAGGAATGGAGGGCAGCGCAAGGCCGCCGTCTCATCCTCGCGACCACGAAGGCCACGAAACCCTATTTCGAGGTCGAGTATCGCTCCGACGATATCGTTCTGTTCGGTCGCGAAAGCGCAGGCGTGCCGGAGCATGTTCACGATCGCGCGGACGTGCGGGTCACGATCCCGATGCGGCCGGAAGCCCGCTCGATCAATCTGGCCATTTCCACCGGCATGATCGCCGGCGAACTGCTTCGCCAGTTCGGTCCCGGCACGGCCGGCACTCAAGCGTAGCTCACCACCTCGAACTCGATCCCGTTCTCGTCATCGAAGTAGAAGCGACGCCCCGGCTCGTAATCCGCGTGGCTGTGGGTGGCGTAGCCGAGCGTCCGGACCTTCGTTTCCACCGCATCCAGATCGTCGACCACGATGCCGACATGGTTGAGATTGCCGACGCCGCTGCGATCATTTCCGTCCCGCGCATTCGTGGCTTTGGGGGTGTAGATCGCCAGATAATCGGTATCGCTGCCGACATGGATCAAACGGCCACCATTGATGGCCGGGCCCTGCCAACGGATTTTCCAGCCGAAGACGTCACACAGCCAGCGTGCTGTCGCAGGTGCATCGGCGACGGTGAAATTGACGTGTTCGAGCGTTGATACGGTCATGTTTGCCTCCAGTGCCGAAAAGAATTGCTTCAATTGGAGGCCATGCTACTTTCTCAAGTGAACTTGAGATCAAGAGCAAAGCACAGGAAAAATGCAGAAACCTTCGCCAGCCCTCCTCTCCATCGGCGAAGTCGCCGCCCGCACCGGCCTCGCCGTCTCTGCCATCCGATATTACGAGGATGAGGGATTGATCGCGGCACGACGCTCACCGGGTGGACGGCGGCTGTTCATTCGCTCTGATATCCGCCGCGTTTCCTTCATCATGGTGGCGCAGAAGCTAGGGTTCTCACTCGAAGATATCCGTGAGCGTCTGGCGGCCCTGCCGCTCGAACGCACGCCGAACAAGAACGACTGGGCGATCATCGCAGAGAACTTCCGCAGCCACCTCAACGAACGCATCGCCATGCTCGAACGCATGCGCGACAATCTCGAGGGCTGTATCGGCTGTGGCTGCCTGTCGATGGACCGCTGCGCGCTCTACAATCCGGAGGACGAGGCAGCGGCCACCGGCACGGGCCCGCGTTTTGTGCTGGCCAAAAAACCGGACTGAGGATCAATCAGAGGAGATCAGTCGGCTGTCGGAAGCCGCCGCATCGTGAATTCGATGCGATCGTCGGGCAGTTGCCGCCAGCTTTCCACAGCCGTCCAGTAGGCCTGCTTGGGCCAGGCGTCGAACCACTCCCGCGCCTTGCTGCGGGCTTCTTCGCGCTCAAGCTGGAAGGTTTCACGGATGAAGGAATCAGTCTTGTTGCGCGGACGCGTATCCTGCGCTCGCGCGCGTCCCATCTGGCGGCGCAATCCATCAAGAGGCGGCGCTGGTCTGCTCTTGCGCATGTCTCCCTCCGATATCCGGTTGCAATGAATATAAGGTCACACGCGCGAGATTCCGAGTCATATCGCATTTGCCTGCGACACCACATGTCTTTGCCTTCCGCCGCGCCGGTGCTAAGGGAGCGCCGAAACGACAAGGTGCTCCATGAAACGACCCGAACTTCCCCGCGACATCCCTGCAGACATCGAAGCCAAGAAGCAGACCGCCCGCCAGTGGTTCGAGAAGCTTCGCGACGTGATCTGCAAGGGCTTCGAGGATCTCGAGGACGAAGTTTTCAACCCGCAATGCGAGGGTGAGGCGGGCCGCTTCGTCCGCTCGCCCTGGGAGCGCGAAGGCGGCGAGAGCGGCGGCGGCGTGATGTCGGTGATGAAGGGCCGGCTCTTCGAGAAGGTGGGCGTACACACATCCACCGTCTTCGGCGAATTCTCCGAGGAGTTCCGCAAGCAGATCCCGGGCGCCGAAGAAGATCCGCGCTACTGGGCGTCCGGCATTTCGCTGATCTGCCACCCGGTCAATCCGCATGTGCCGACCGTTCACATGAACACCCGGATGGTGGTGACGACCAGCAACTGGTTCGGCGGCGGCGCCGACCTCACGCCCATGCTCGACGATCGGCGCAGCCAGGAAGACCCGGACACGCGTCTCTTCCACCGCGCCATGGAGCTTGCCTGCAACCGCCATGACGTCGCCGACTATCAGCGGCTGAAGGAGTGGTGCGACGAGTATTTCTATCTGCCGCACCGCAACGAGGCCCGCGGCATCGGCGGCATTTTCTACGACTGGCTGCATTCGTCACAGGAAGAGGGCGGCTGGGACGCCGATTTTGCCTTCACGCAGGACGTTGGCAGAGCCTTCCACGTCGCCTACCCCAAGATCGTGCGCGCCAACTGGGACAAACCCTGGAGCGAGCACGAGCGCCGCGAACAGATGATCCGCCGCGGCCGCTATGTCGAGTTCAACCTGCTCTACGATCGCGGCACGATTTTCGGCCTGAAGACGGGCGGCAACGTGGAATCGATCCTCTCGTCTCTTCCCCCTACCGTTCTTTTTCCCTGAAACGGGTTCACATCGCACGAAAACGGACTAGATTTGTGAGTGTAGCCGGCCCAGCCGGATGCAGTCGGAATGCCTCCGGATACGGGTCGGCCGGGTGACCGGAAACGACCGGTCTCTCTGACACCACACAGGGAGGTAAAAACCATGAAAAAATTCGAATGTGCAGCCGTCGTGCCGGGATGCTCGTGGCACACGAGCTCGGACACCGAGGCGGATGTCGTCGCGCGTGCGGTGGATCACATGCGTCACGCTCACGGCGAGACGATCATCCGCGAGACCATGGTCGAACGGATCAAGGCCGCCATCACCGACGAGAAGGGCAAGGCCGCCTGATCAGGCAGCCACACTGATATTTGCCTAGCTCTGCCCCGTGCGGGTCGCGATCTCCATCAGGCGGTCGCGATCCAGCGCGAAGTTACTTTCGACCCACTTGTCTTCCGCGAGCCTGAGCCGCTTCCCCACCTCTTCGCCAGGTGCCATGCCGGCATCCAGCAAGTCCTTGCCGGAAATCGGCAGCATCGGGCGCGTCCACTTGTCCGCGCGCTTCAAAAGCGCCGACAGCTTGGCCATGTCCGCCATGGCGACCTCCTGCGCATCCGCCGCACGGACCTTCACATTGGCCATCGCGATCTTCAGCCGGTCCATCGCCGCCTCCCGGCCGTGGCGGTACATTAAGCGGTCGAGCGCGGTTCCCGCGGCCGTCGGCTGAGGCGGTGTCGCCATCGACCAGTCGTAGATCCGCTGGCTTTCGGCCTTGCTGAGCTTCAGCCGCTCCGCCAGCGACTCCAGCCGCACCCGGTCGGGCGGAAGTATCGCCATCAGCCGCAGCAACGGATCGGGCGACCAGCCGTAGTCGTTCTCGACCTGGATAAGACCCGGAATGGCGTCGATGCCCCATTTCTCGGTCTCAGGCAGCAGGAAGGTCAAAACGCCCGTCTGACGCATCCAGAGAAGCGCGCGGGACGGATCCGGAGCGTTCAGAAGCGCCTTTATTTCCTTCCAGACCCGCTCGGCGGATAGTTTGCCGAGGCTCTCCTTGGCGCGCACGCTGGCCTTCAGCCCATCCGCATCCGGCCGCCCGCCGCCATACCAGGCAAAGAACCGGAAGAATCGGAGGATACGCAAGTGATCTTCGGCAATCCGCTTCTCCGCCTCGCCGATGAAGCGGATCGTGCGGCTTGCGATATCCGCAAGGCCACCGACCGGATCCAGCACCCGGCCATCCGCGGCTGCGTAAAGCGCGTTGATGGTGAAATCACGCCGTTCGGCATCGATCTGCCAATCGGTTCCGAAAGCCACGTCCGCATGGCGACCGTCGGTCTCCACGTCCTTGCGCAAGGTGGTGATTTCGAAACCGCGACCGTCGATGACCAGCGTCACCGTGCCGTGGTCGATGCCCGTCGGCACCAACTTGATGCCGGCGGCCTTCGCCCGCGCCAAGACCTCGTCGGGCTTGAGCGTGGTCGCCATATCCACATCGCCCACCGGCTCGCCCATCAGTGAATTGCGGATCGCGCCACCGACGACACGCACTTCGCCGCCATCGGCGTTCAGAAGATCGAAAACGCGCTGTAACGCGGTGTCCTGAAACCAGGCTTCACCGGCCACGCTTCTGTCAGTCTCGCTCACGAATAGAGCCTTTCATAAAGGACGCGGATAATGCCCGCAGTCACACCCCAGATGTAACGGTCGCCATAGGGCATGCTGAAATAGTGCCGTTCCCGGCCTTCCCACACGCGGCTTTCCTGCCGGTGGTTCGCCGGGTCCATGAGAAAGCCGAGCGGAACCTCGAAGATCGCATCGACTTCCGCCGGGTTGGGTACGAGATCGAATCCCGGTTTGACAACCGAGAGAACCGGCGTGATGCGGAATCCGGTCATGGTCAGGTAATCCGGGAGGCGGCCGACCACTTCCACGAGGCGGGGATCAAGTGCGATCTCTTCCTGGGCCTCGCGCTTGGCGGCGAAATCGACACTTTCGTCACCCGGATCCACCGCCCCGCCCGGAAAGGCAATCTGCCCGGAGTGCTTTCTCAGCGTGGCCGTCCGCTGCGTCAGGATCACCCGCGCCTCATCGCCGTCGTCGATCACCGGGATCAAGACGGCGGCGTCGCGCAAACTCTTCTGGTCGATGCCGAGCACCATGTCGGCGTTGAGAGCGTGATCGCCATGGGCAAGATAAGATGGTCCCGGTCCGGTCACCTCGTCTTCGGGCCGATGCCTGCCGGCACGCGCGCGGAAATCCGCCGCGTCGAAGCGCTGCACGGCGCTGTCCATCAGCTCTGGCGCTCCAGTTCGGCCATTGCCATAACCGGGAAAGTCGCGCCTTCCGAGCGGATGACGAACATGGCCATGCCATCGATCTCGGCCTCCTCGCCATGTTCGAGAAGCTCATAGGTAACGGAACGGGCTAGTAGAGCTTCCAGCCGTCCGCGCACCAGCACATAGGGCTTGAGCTCCTGATGCTCGCCGGAAACGACGAAGCGAATGGGATTATCGGCTGAAGCGGTGACGACATCACCGACATTGGTGCGGAAGGTGATGGACGGCTCGCCGTTGTTGTCCTCACGTGTCATCTCGACGGCAACGAAGGGGGCGTCTTCGATCCTGATCCCGAGCTTTTCCACAGGGGTGATGAGATAGGTTTTTCCGTCCTCGTCCTTGCGCAGAACGGTCGAGAACAGCCGCACCAGCGCTGGACGTCCGATCGGCGTGCCCATGTAGAACCAGGCCCCGTCCGACTTGATCTCCATGTCGATATCGCCGCAGAAGTCCGGGTTCCATCGGTCGACCGGCGGCAGCCCGTCCTTGCCGGCATTGCGGTCGCCGGCGGCGCGCTCGATCAGGCTTGCAAGCCCCGCTGCACTTGTCGATTTCGCCGATGAACTCATTTTCGCCATTCTACTGTCCGTCAATCGAGACCTGTCGCCGGTAACGAGATAGTCAAGTCGAAGCCACTTGTCAGCCTTGGCCGTAGGACTAAGCTTCCTGTTAGGGTATCGCGAATCGCTCTCAGACGAGAGCAGCGCCCCTGAAACGCCGGAGAATACCATGGGCATGATGGACACCTCCCCGCAACCCGCCGACAATACGCCCGACGCGAAAGCAATGGTGGCCGAGGCCGAAAAGGCGCTCGATGACATCGCCGCGATCAAGGATGCCGTCTCGGACGTCATCTTCGGTCAGGAAAGCGTTGTCGAGCGCACCCTGCTCGCCGTCCTGTCCGGTGGTCATGCGCTTCTTGTCGGTGTGCCGGGCCTCGCCAAGACGAAGCTGGTGACGACGCTCGGCACCGTGCTCGGTCTGTCGGCCGCCCGCGTGCAGTTCACGCCCGACCTGATGCCGTCGGACATCCTCGGTTCCGAAGTGATGGACCAGGACGAAAATGGCCGCCGCGCCTTCCGTTTCGTTCCTGGCCCGGTCTTCACCCAGCTTCTGATGGCCGACGAGATCAACCGCGCTTCGCCGCGCACCCAGTCCGCACTTCTGCAGGCCATGCAGGAATATCACGTCACCGTCGCCGGACAGGCACACAATCTGCCGACGCCGTTCCACGTGCTCGCCACGCAAAACCCACTCGAGCAGGAAGGTACCTATCCACTGCCCGAAGCCCAGCTCGACCGTTTCCTTCTGCAGGTGGATGTGCCCTATCCGGAGATGGACGCCGAACGCCGCATTCTGCTTGAAACCACCGGGGGCCGCGAAGCTGAGACACGCCAAGCGATCACCGCCGAGCGACTGATGGAAATCCAGGCGCTGATCCGCCGCATGCCGGTGCCCGACAGCGTGGTTGAAGCGATCCTCAAGCTCACCCGCTCGGCCCGCCCCGGCCACGGCAATGCCCGTACCGATGCGACCGTCGCCTGGGGCCCCGGCCCCCGCGCCGGCCAGGCAATGATGCTCTGCGCCCGCGCCCGCGCTCTTTACGACGGTCGCCTTGCGCCATCCGTCGATGATGTGCGCGCCCTTGCCGAACCGGTGCTCCAGCACCGCATGGCGCTGACGTTTGCTGCACGCGCCGAAGGCATCGGCATTCGCGACATCATTGCCGAACTCGCCGCATCGGAGGCGCTCTGAGCGTATGGCATCAATCGGCCGCCTCATTGACCCCACGCCGCGGCTGGACGTTCTGGCCCGCGCGAGGATGCGCGCCAGTCTTTTACCCGACTGTCTTGCAGAGGCGCGGCGTGTTGCGAATACGGTGATCGCCGGCTGGCACGGACGCCGCAAGCGCGGCATCGGCGAAACCTTCTGGCAGTTCCGCCCCTATGTCGATGGCGAGGCACAATCGCGCATCGACTGGCGCCGTTCGGCCCGCGACGACCATCTCTATGTCCGCGACCGCGAATGGGAAGCCGCCCACACGATCTGGCTCTGGGCCGATCTCTCGCCCTCCATGCATTATCAGAGCGACCTCGCCATCGCCTCGAAGGAAAGCCGCGCGCTGGTTCTCATGCTCGCGATTGCCGAATTGTTGTCGCGCTCCGGCGAACGCATCGGCTGCCCCGGCGTGATGGAACCGGTTTCCTCGCGCAGCGCCGCCGAGCGGCTGGCACTGGCTCTCTCGCATGCCTCCCTTGATGGCGGCATGCCGGACCTCACCCATGTTGGCCGGATGAGCGATATCGTGCTGATCAGCGACTTCCTCGACGAGGAAGCCTCGCTTGAGCGCACCATCGCGCCGGCGGCCCAACGCGGTGTGCGCGGCCATGCCGTCGAAATCCACGATCCTGCCGAAGAGCGTTTTCCCTATTCCGGCCGCACGGAATTCCGTGATCCGGAGACCGGGCAAAAGCTCGTTGCCGGCCGCGCCGAAACCATTGCCGATGACTACCGCCGTGCCTGGCACGCCCGGCGCGCCGCAATGTCGGAATCCATTCGCAGCAAGGGCTGGAGCTTTCTCGCCCACGGCACAGACCGCCTGGCTTCCGAAGCACTCGCCACGCTCCACGGACATCTCTCCGGCATCCCGACGACCGGCGGGG
>CEQK01076455.1_pt1 | contig 19890 bp, 19 predicted proteins | sample 531051 | NCBI WGS metagenome assembly CEQK01 (sample SAMEA2621229, study PRJEB7988) | marine metagenome | biome: marine biome (ENVO:00000447); feature: deep chlorophyll maximum layer (ENVO:xxxxxxxx); material: "saline water (ENVO:00002010), including plankton (ENVO:xxxxxxxx)" | depth 150 m
TTCCGCCGTTCTGGCCGACGACAAGCCCGCGGCCGGATCCCTCGACAAGGTCCAGCAGGAAATCAAGAAGGGCCGGGCGGAAAGCGAACGCCTGAAGGGGGCCGCCCAGGCGCTGGAGGCCGACCTCAAGAACTTGCAACACCGGCTGGTCTCAGCCGCCAAGGTCGTGCAGGACCGGGAACTGCGGGTCATTACCCTGGAGGCCAAGATCGCCGACCTGGTGCGCCAGGAAAAGGAAAAGCTGGCCCAGTTGAGCGCCAACCGCTCACAGCTGGCCGGCGTTCTGGTGGCGTTGCAGAAGATGGTGCAATTCCCGCCCGAAGCCTTGCTGGCGATGCCGTCCAGCCCCGACGACCTGGTCCGCAGCGCCATTCTGCTGCGCGCCGTGGTGCCGGAAATCGACCGCCGGGCGACGCGCATCCGCCTGGACCTGCAATCCCTGGCCGATACCCGGGAAAAGACCGCTGATGAGCGCCTGAACCTGAATTCGGCGGCCCAGGACCTGGACCGCCAACGCGCCGAGATCCGCCAGTTGATGGCCGACCGGCGCCGCCTGCTGGACAAGACCCTGGCCGAGGAACGCCGCGCCGCCGAGCGCGTCGCCCGTCTGGCCGCCAAGGCGGAGAACCTGAAGGACCTGATGGCCCGGCTGGAGGAACAGCGCGCCGCCGACGAGCGCCAGGCCGCCCGCGCCGAAGAGGCAGCCAAAAGCGAGGCGAACGCCAAGGAACAAGCCGCCCGCGTGCGTGCCGAAGCCCAGCGCCAAGCCCGCGTCGCCGCCACAGTTTCGCCATCTGTGTCGATCACAAGTCGTCGTGGCCGGTTGCCGTTGCCCGTGATCGGCGACCTGATCGGCCGTTACGGCGAGAACCTGCCGACGGGGCTTTCGCGCAAGGGCATCGACATCGCGGCCCGCGGCGGCGCCCAGGTGATCGCCACCTATAACGGGAAAATCGCGTTCGCGGGAAAATTCAGAGGTTATGGGCAATTATTGATTATCGATCACGGCGACGGATATCATACCCTGCTGGCCGGGATGGCCCGCATCGACATGGCCGTGGGCCAGCACGTTTCCACCGGTGAGCCCGTGGGCCTGATGGGGTCCGAGGGGGGCGACCGGCCCGTTCTCTACGTCGAACTGCGCCGCAAGGGACAACCGATCAATCCCTTGCCGTGGTTGGCGTCACGCAATGACAAGGTAAGCGGATGACACATAGAATGATGAAGGTTGCGGGCATGCGGGCTTTGGCCGGTGCGGCGGTGCTGGGCGGGTTGGCGTTTCTCGGCCATCCGGCGGTAGCACAGGAGCCGGCGGCAGCCGCGGCGGTGGACGCCAAGAACTCGGAAGAGACCTACCGCCTGCTCAACCTGTTCGGCGACGTGTTCGAACGTATCCGCTCGCAATACGTGGATCAGCCCACGGACGAGCAGATGATCGAGGCGGCGATCACCGGCATGCTGCAGTCCCTGGACCCCCATTCCAGCTACATGAACGCCCGCACCTTCAAGGAAATGCAGGTCAACACGCGCGGCCAGTTCGGCGGCCTGGGCATCCAGGTGACCATGGAAAACGGCGTGGTGAAGGTGATTTCGCCCATCGACGATACGCCGGCGGCCCGCGCCGGGGTCAAGCCGGGTGACCTGATCACCCATCTCGACAGTGAATCAATTCAGGGCCTGACCCTGTCGCAGGCGGTTGAAAAGATGCGCGGCAAGGTCGGCAGCGACATCAAGCTGACCATCTTCCGTGCCGGTCAGGACCCCTTCGACGTCACGCTGACCCGGGCGATCATCAAGATCACTTCCGTGCGCTCGCGGATGGAAGGTGACGACATCGGCTATATCCGCATCACCTCGTTCAGCGAACAGACCAAGCAGGGTCTGGACAAGGCCATCGAGAAGATCAAGAAGGACACCGGCGACAAGCTGAAGGGATACGTCCTTGACCTGCGCAACAACCCGGGCGGGCTGTTGGATCAGGCGATTGCCGTGTCCGATACGTTCCTGGACAAGGGCGAGATCGTCTCGACCCGGTCACGCGACCCCAACGACACGCAACGCTTCAACGCGACCAAGGGTGACCTGACGGAAGGCAAGCCGGTCGTGGTGCTGATCAACGGCGGCTCGGCCTCGGCCTCGGAAATCGTCGCCGGCGCGCTGCAGGATCACCGCCGCGCCGTGCTCATGGGCACGCGCTCGTTCGGCAAGGGATCGGTGCAGACCATCGTGCCGTTGCAGGGCCATCGGGCCATGCGGCTGACCACGGCGCGCTACTACACGCCGTCGGGCGACAGCATCCAGGCCAAGGGCATCCACCCGGATATCGAGGTCAAGCCGTCGCGAATCGAAGAGATCGATAGCCGCCCCGGCCGCCGCGAGGAGAACCTGCGCGGTGCCCTCGACAACGGCGAGCATGAAAAGGATGCCAAGGACACCGTTCCCCAGGCGAAGTCGGACGCCAAGCCGGAAGCCGGGGAAACGGCGGAAAAAGAGGGAGAAAAGAAGGCCGAGCCGGTTGATTACCAGCTTTTGCGGGCGATCGACCTGTTGCGCGGCGTGGCCCTGTTCTCCGGTGCGTTGACCTCGTCAACCAATTGAGTACCCTGGATTTATTGGGGTGGACTTAAAAACGGCGGCCAAGCCATGCCGATCATGGCGGCCGGTCGCGTCTGCCGGACTGATCCACGGAGGACATCCCGTGGCCCAAGCCGGCCTTGAGTGAACGGGTGATCCGTTGAAATTGCCGTCGATCAAACTGCCGTCGATCAAGATGCCGTCGCTGAAACGCAAAAAGCGTGGCGACGATGATGAGGATGACGAAGAGGAATTCGATCTCGACGAAGGCGAGGACGAGGAAGACGACGACGACGCCTACGACGATGATGATGATGAGGAAGAGGGAAGTGCCTGGGAGCGCATGGACCCTCAGCGCAAGATTCTCATTATCTCGGCCCTCGCCGGCGGCCTTCTTCTGACCTCTATCTTCGGCGGGGCTGCCTGGTTCCTGCTGGGGTCGTCCGAACCGAAGCCTGTCGCCGAGCAGCGGCGCCCCGACGGCTCCATTGCCATTCCGACCGCACAGGTGTCCGGCGGCGGCCTCACGCCCCCCGCTGAAACCGGCGCCTCCCCGGCCGGCGAAGGCGCCCCTGCTGCGCCCGGCGCCACAGGTGCCGCCGCGCCGGGCGCGACACCGACGCCTGACCAGGTGGTCGGCGGCATTACCGCATCGCAGCTCGCCCTGCAGAACGAAGGGACGGGCGGGCTGAGCGTCGCCACCGCGCCCAGCGGCATCGCCCAGGATCCGGATCATGGGCGGGTCATCCCCTTCACCACCGCCGAGGCCTATAAGGGCATCGCCTGGATCGAGGGCGTCGAGGCCCTGGCCCGGGTGCCGGACCTGGCCCTGGTGGAAAAGGGTCCTGATGGCCGCGACATGCCCATCGTCGCGCGCAACGGCACCCGCCCCATGGACGCCTATGCCCGGCCGGTGGCCGATGCGGATGCCAGCATCCCCCAGGTCGCGATCCTGATCCGCGGCATCGGTCTGTCGCGGTCTGCGTCCATTACCGCCATTAAATCCTTGCCGCCCGAAGTCAGCATGGTGATTTCGCCCTATGCCCGCGACCCCGGCGATTGGGTGATCCGTGCGCGGTTGGCCGGGCACGAGGTGTTCATGGGCCTGCCCATGGAAAGCGCCAACTTCCCCTTCGAGGACGCCGGCCCGCTTGCGCTGAACACGACCAAGCAGGTCGAGGAGAACATGCGGACGCTCAGGACGCTCATGGGGATGGTGCCCGGATACGTCGGGTTTTTGGCGCGCTTCGGGTCCAAGTTCGGCGTCGCCGAGGGGCAGCTCAAGCCCGTGTTCGAGGAGATCAAGGGGCGCGGTCTGATGTTCGTTGATTCCGGTGAAAGCGGCAGCGGCGCGATGACGCGGATCGCCGCCGAAATGGCCCTGCCCAAGGCAGTTGTCAATATTCACCTGGACCGGACGCCGACCGAAGGCGAGATCGCATCCAAGCTGCTGCGCCTGGGCGCCCTGGCGCGCAGCCAGTCCGTCGCCGTGGGGATGGGCGATCCCTATCCCCATACGATCCGCGAGGTGAAGAACTGGCTGGCGGCCCAATCACCGACGAAGTTGCGCCTGGTGCCCGTCAGCGCCGTCGCCGACCGTCAGATCATCCAATAGCCTGAAACCCCTGGGGCCCCTATTCAACCGGTGACGATATCCCATGACCGATCCTAATGACGACCCGCGCCCGTATCGGCTTGGTGTCGGTGTCCTGTTGCTGAACGGCGCCAGCCGTGTCTGGCTCGGCGAGCGCATCCGCCGCACCGGTCAGCAGATGGATTATCCCTGGCAACTGCCCCAAGGCGGCCTGGACGAAGGCGAGGACCCACGCGATGCCGTGTTCCGCGAACTGGAAGAGGAAACCGGCACGGCCAAGGCGGAGATCATCGCCGAAACGCCGGACTGGCTGACCTACGACCTGCCTTTGGACGTCCGCGACCGGGTCTGGAAGGGTCGGTTTCGCGGTCAACGTCAGAAATGGTATGCGCTGCGTTTTTTGGGGGAGGATCGGGATTTCGACCTGAACACCCACCACAAACCGGAATTTTCCCAGTGGCGCTGGGCGCCCATGTCCGACCTGCCGGCCCTGGTGGTGCCGTTCAAGCGCAGTCTCTACCACGATCTGTTGGATGCCTTCGGGCATCTCGACGGTGACGTTGGACCCAACCGCCGATGATGTACGTGGAACTTCTGGGCGGGCTCATCATCCTGATGGTTGCGGCCGAGGTCATGATCCGGGGAGCCGTCGGCCTGGCCCGCCTGTTCGGCCTGTCGCCGCTCCTGATCGGGATGACCGTGGTGGCGCTGGGAACCTCGGCGCCGGAATTGGTGGTCTCGCTGGATGCGGCGCTGACCGGTAATGCGGGGATCGCCACGGGCAACATCGTCGGCTCCAACATCGCCAACGTGCTTCTGATCGTCGGCGCGGCGGCGGTGATTTCCCCCATGGCGCGGCGCGGCGATCGGCTTTACCGCGACGGTGCGTTGCTGGTTCTGTGTACGGCGCTGTTCATCATGCTGTGCTGGGGCGAAACGCTGGATGTGGCTCATGGAGTTCTGCTGCTGATTATCTTCCTGGGTTTCATGGGCAGCGCCTATTGGCGCGACATCAACAATCCCAAGGCATCGGCCGAGCGCGTCGGCGAGGTCGAGGAGATCGGCGCCGTTCCCCGCAAATCCTGGATCGCCTGGGCAGCGACCCTGGGTGGTCTGGCCGGGATCGCCGTCGGTGCCGACCTGATGGTCGGCGGCGGGGTTGCGATCGCGCGCTCCTTCGGCCTGGGTGAAGAGGTCATCGGCCTGACCCTGATCGCCATCGGCACCTCTCTGCCGGAACTGGCGGCATCGGCGGTCGCGGCCCGGCGCGGCCATGCCGATGTGGCCATCGGCAACGTCGTCGGATCCAACATGTTCAACATGCTGGGCATCGCGGGCGTCGTCTCCATGGCCGCCCCCCTGCCGGTGCCGTCGTCGATGCTTGCCTTTGATTTGTGGGTCATGCTGGGGGCGGCGGTCCTGATCGTGCCGGCGATGATCGGCTGGACCGGTGTGTCCAGGGCGGGCGGCGTGGCGCTTCTCGTGCTCTACGGCGGCTACTTGGCGGCCCAAGTCGTGGGCCTGCCGACAACCGTCGCCGGCATGCTATTCTGAGGCGGCGATGACCGAGAACGATCCCGCCGCCCTTCCTGAAACCGCCCTGATCACCGGGGCGGCGCACCGCATCGGCCGCGCCATGGCGCTGGACCTGGCCGATGCCGGTTGGCGCGTTGCCGTGCATTACAACGGCTCGCGTACCGCGGCAGAGGCCCTTGTCGCCGAGATCACAGCCAAGGGCGGGCGCGCGGCGGCGGTTCGGGCCGATCTTGCGGACGAGGATGCCACGGGCAACCTGATCCCCGCCGCCATCGCCGCCCTGGGGCCGGTGACCCTGCTGGTCAATAACGCGTCCCTGTTCGAACTGGACATGCCGGACACGGTGACCCGGGATAGCTGGGACGCCCATATGGAGATCAACCTGCGCGCGCCCTTCGTGCTGACCCAGGCCTTCGCCGGGCACCTGCCGGACGGGGCCGTGGGCAACGTGGTCAACATTGTCGATCAGCGGGTCATGAACCTGCGCGGTGATTTCACGTCCTATACGCTGTCCAAATACGGGCTGTGGGGCCTGACCCAGATGCTGGCGCGGGCCCTTTCCCCGCAGATCCGGGTCAACGCCATCGGCCCTGGCCCGACCCTGCCGAGCCCCCGTCAGACCGACGATCAGTTCGCCGCGCAATGGCAGGCGACGCCGCTTGGGCGACCGGTCGATCTGCGGGATATTTGCCGCGCCCTGCGCTTCATCCTTGACGCGCCGGCCTTTACAGGCCAAATCATCGCCCTGGACAGCGGTCAGCACATGGGGGCCGCCTGGGACAATGCGCCCGCGCCCGAATAGGGCGGGCCGGCCAAACCAACCGGGGAACGGATGACCGTCGACCAATACAAGGTTTCGGACACGGCCAAGATCGCCGATGCGCGGTCGCTGATCCGCCATGTCTTCGTGCGTAATTTGGTGCTGATGGCCAACGTCGGCATCCACTCCTTCGAGAAGACGGGGACCCAGCGCATCCGCCTGAATGTCGACCTGGCCGTGCGCGAGACGGAACAACCGCCCGCCGACGAGATCAACCAGGTGGTCTGCTACGAAGAGATCACGGACGGTATCAAGGGCATCGTCGGGCGCGGTCACGTCAATCTGGTCGAGACCCTGGCCGAAGACATCGCGGCCATGTGCCTGGAAGATCCCCGGGTCCGCTCGGCCCGGGTGCGTGTCGAGAAACTGGACATTTTCGAAAACGCGGAGAGCGTCGGCGTCGAGATCGAGCGCTTCAACTCCCGGGCCTGACAGCTATCTGAAAGCCTTCCTCTAAGTGCTTGAAATCGCGGCTTTGTGACAGACTCCCATGGGAGTTGTGCACAGGCGCTCCCGCCGTTTCATATTTGTGTCCAGCCTGTTTCCGAAAATTTTCAATACCTTGGCCGCCCCTATTGGGGTGATGTTTTCCATTATATTTCAATAACTTACAGTCATGCCCAAATATTAGGCAAAGCGGAGGAATCCCGGGATTTTCCGGCTCCGGGCCTGTGCGGGCGGGTTTTTCAACAGGTTTATCCACAAGAGTCGTGGATAGTTGTCCGTCGCGAATTTGATCGGTCGGATATATCTTTCGACATAGTATTGATTCACTTCAGGTTTCTTGCCTGAAGGGCGGTTCAAACGAGGATCCTCGGTGACGGTGGGCAAACAAAATCACGACGACGGAACGGCGGACACGGACATGCCGGCGGCTTCGATCACCCGGGGGGCGGAGGTCATCGCCCGCCATCTGAAGACCCTGCCCAATACGCCCGGGGTCTATCGCATGATCGCCGTCGACGGCACCGTGCTCTACGTCGGCAAGGCGAAGGATTTGAAAAAGCGGGTCGCGGCCTATACGGCGCCGGAACGCCAGCCGACCCGCATCCGCCGCATGATCGCGTTGACCACGGACATGGAGTTCGTGACCACGGCGACCGAGGCGGAGGCCCTGCTGCTTGAATCCAACCTGATCAAGCGCTACGCGCCGCGCTACAACATCCTTTTGCGCGACGACAAATCCTTCCCCTACATCCTGGTCACCGGCGACCACGACTATCCCCAGGTGGTGAAATACCGGGGGGCGAAATCACGGCCGGGCGACTACTTCGGGCCATTCGCTTCCGTTTGGGCGGTCAATGATGCGCTCAACGTGCTGCAACGGGCGTTCCTGCTGCGCTCGTGCTCGGACAACGTCTTTTCCGGACGCACCAGGCCCTGCCTGCTGTATCAGATCAAGCGTTGTTCGGCGCCCTGCGTCGGGCGCATTTCCAAGGACGACTACGCCGATCTTGTCGGTCAGGCGCGGGATTTCCTGACCGGCGGATCCAGGGCCGTGCAGGCCAACCTGTCCAAGCGCATGCAGGCGGCGTCGGACGCGCTGGAATTCGAATTGGCGGCCCAGTACCGCGACCGCATCCAGGCCATGACCCGCATTCAGGCCCATCAGGATATCAATCTTCGTACCGTCGGCGACGCCGACGTGATCGCCGCCCACCGCCAGAGCGGGCAGACCTGCGTGCAGGTGTTCTTCTTCCGCACGGGCGCCAATTTCGGCAATCGGGCCTATTTCCCCAGCCACGGCCCCGACGACGACATGGGTGAGGTGCTGGAAGCCTTCCTGGGTCAGTTCTATGCCCGCGCACAACCGCCGAAGACGGTGATCCTCAGCCATGCCCTGCCCAACCGGACCCTGGTCGAGGACGCGCTTTCCGTGCGCGCCGAGCGGCGGGTGCAGATCACGGTCCCGACCCGGGGTGACAAACGCAAGGTGGTCGACCATGCGCAGAACAACGCGAAAGAGGCATTGTCGCGCCGCCAGTCGGAAAGTGCCACGCAGCGCAAGCTTTTGGACGGGCTGGCCGATGTCCTGGGGCTGGAGGCCGCGCCTGATCGCATCGAAGTCTATGACAACAGCCATGTCGGCGGCACCAAGGCCGTGGGCGGCATGATCGTGGCCGGCCCGGACGGGTTCGAAAAGGGCGCCTACCGCAAGTTCAACATCAAGGGGGCGGCCAATGTGCCGGACGCCGACGGCAAGACGGGTGAAGGGTTCGCCCCCGGCGACGATTACGCGATGATGCGCGAGGTCCTGACCCGGCGGTTTTCCCGGGCGCTCAAGGAAGACCCCGAACGCGCCGAGGGCCAATGGCCCGACCTGATCCTGATCGACGGCGGCAAGGGGCAGCTTGGCATCGCCATGGAGGTTTTTCAGGATCTGGGAATCGAGGACGTGGCCCTGGCGGCCATTGCCAAGGGCCCGGACCGCAATGCCGGGCGCGAGCACATCTTCATGCCCGACGGGCGCGAACTGTTGCTGAAACCCCAGGACCCGGTGCTGTATTTCCTGCAGCGCCTGCGGGACGAGGCCCACCGCTTCGCCATCGGTGCCCACCGCGGCCGCCGGGCCAAGGCGATCCAAACCTCACGCCTGGATGATGTGCCGGGTATCGGTGCGCAGCGCAAACGCGCGCTGTTGCATCATTTCGGCCATGCCAAGGCGGTGGAGGAGGCGCGGCCCGAGGATATCGCCGCCGTCGATGGCATTTCCAAGTCGATGGCGCGTAAAATCTATGACTGGTTTCATCCCGACGACTGATGTGGTTGAATGCGCCTCGCCGGTCGTCGTCCGCATTGGGGTGGGATGATCGGTGCGGGGGCGGTGGCGCCGTATGGAATTCAGCGCCTCGCGATGGAGACGTTCTTGCTGACCCAATTACCCAATCTGTTGACCTTGTCACGCATCGCCGCCATTCCGGTGGTGGTTTGTCTGATGCTGTTTATCGAGGCCCCCTTGGGCAATTGGCTGGCCTTTTCCGTCTATTGCTATGCCTCCATCACCGATTTCTTCGACGGCTATCTGGCCCGCGCCTGGGACTTGCAGTCGTCCCTGGGCCGGTTTCTCGATCCCATCGCCGATAAGCTGCTGATTTCTGCGCTTCTGTTGGCGCTGGTCGGGGTCGATCGCTTCGATGGCATCCATATCCTGCCGGCGGCGGTCATCCTGTGCCGTGAAATCCTGGTTTCGGGCCTGCGCGAATTTCTGGCCTCGGCCCGGGTCGGCCTGCCTGTCTCGACCCTGGCGAAATGGAAAACCACGGTGCAGATCCTGGCCCTGGGGTTCCTCATCGTCGGTCCGGCGGGCCCCGATTTCGGGCCGCTTTCGACGACCGAGGTGGGCGTTTACGGCCTGTGGATCGCAGCCCTTTTGACGCTGGTTACCGGGTTCGACTATCTGATCGCGGGACTGCGCCATATCCGCCGCGCCGATAGTGCCCCGCCAGCCGCGTCGGGCGGCACGCAAGGCGCTGAAAACCGTTGAATTTTGTGTCATTCTAACCAATATCAACGGCCTTCCGGTGGCGCTCGGCCCGGCAGGCAGGAAACATCCAAGGGGAAATGGCGGCATGAAGGTATTCGGCCTGGTCGGATGGAGCGGCAGTGGTAAAACGACCCTGCTGGTGCGTCTGATCCCGGAACTGACGTCGCGGGGGCTCACGGTTTCGACCATGAAGCACACCCACCACAATTTCGACATCGACCAGAAGGGCAAGGATTCCTATGAGCACCGCGCGGCGGGGGCCACGGAAGTCATGCTGACCTCGGGCAAGCGCTGGGTCCTGCAACGGGAACTGCGCGACGAGGGTGAGCCCGATATGGATAGCCTGATCCGGCGCATGGCACCGGTCGACCTGGTCCTGATCGAAGGCTTCAAGCGTCATCGCCACGACAAGATGGAGGTGTTCCGCGCCGAAGTGGGGAAGGATCTGATCGCCGCCGATGACGGCACCATCGTCGCCGTGGCCTCGGACGGGGCGGTCGCGGGCGTGACCTGCCCGGTCCTCGACATCAACGACGTTAGCGCAATCGCCGATTTCATCGTCGCCCATTGCGGCCTGACGGCCTCGGCCGTGCAGGGGCAGCCCGGCAAGGTCAGCCATGGCGCAGCTTAAGGACGACTGCTTCGCCTTCGACGGCGGCCTGATGCCGGTGGACGATGCGCTGGCGATCCTGGCCGGGCGCATCGCCTGCGTCGTCGGCACGGAACAGGTCCCACTGCGCCAGGCGCTCGGCCGGATTTTGGCCGAGGACGTGGCCGCCCCCCGCAACGTGCCGCCCCACGACAATTCCGCCGTCGACGGCTACGCGGTCTATCATGCGGATCTGAACCCCGACGCTGAAACGCGCCTGCCCGTGGCCGGGCGCATCGCCGCGGGTCATCCCCTGGACGGACCCGCCGAACGCGGCAAGGCGTACCAGATCTTCACCGGCGCCCCCATGCCGGCGGGGGCCGACGGCGGCCCGGACACGGTCTTCATGGCGGAAGACGCAGAGATCGCAGGTGATGTCGTGGTCCTGCCCAAGGGCCTGAAGAAGGGGTCGAACCGCAGGTTCGCGGGCGAGGACGTGAAACGGGGCGACGTGATCCTGCGCGCCGGGCAGCGCCTGCGCGCCCAGGAAATCGGCCTGGCGGCCTCGGTCGGGCGCGGCGACCTGACCGTGCGGCAAAGGCTGCGCGCGGCCGTGTTTTCGACCGGGGACGAGGTTCGTGACCCGGCCGAGGGAGCCCCCGAGGGCTGCATCTTCGACGCCAACCGCTACACGGTCATGAGCCTGCTGGACGGGCTCGGCTGCGCCGTCACCGATCTGGGCATTCTGCCCGACAACCCGGACGCCATCGCCCAGGCCCTGGCGGGAGCCGAGGCGGGCCATGATCTGTTGATCACCTCGGGCGGCGTGTCGGCCGGCGAGGAAGACCATGTGAAGGCCGCCGTGGAACGTCGGGGCAGCATTCATTTCTGGCGTCTGGCGATCAAGCCGGGGCGGCCCGTGGCCCTGGGGCAAGTCGGCGACACCGCCTTCGTCGGCCTGCCGGGCAACCCGGTCGCGGCCATGGTCACCTTCATGCTGATCGCGCGGCCCTTGATCATGATGCTGTCAGGCGCGGCGGAGACGGACGCCCCGCGCTTTGCGGTCAAGGCCGGTTTCCCCTACAAGAAAAAGACCGGGCGGCGCGAATGGGCGCGGGCCAAGCTGGTGCGAAACGGCGGCGGCATGCTTGTCGCGGAAAAACGCCATTCGTCGGGGGCGGGTATCCTGACCTCCATGGTCGATGCCGACGGCCTGGTCGAACTGCCGGAAGAATTGACCGAATTGAAAGAGGGTGCGACCGTGGATTTCCTGCCGTTCCGTGAGGTGACCTGAATGACTGCGCCCGTAAAACTGCTGTATTTCGCCTGGCTGCGTGAAAAGGCTGGGGTCGGCGAGGAAGACGTCCAGCCGCCGACCACGGTCGCGACCGTGGCCCAGCTCATCGACTGGCTGGAAGCACAGGGCGGCGGCCGCGCCGAGGCCTTCGCCGACCGTAAGGTCGTGCGTGTCGCCGTGAACCAGGAATATGTTAGTCTGAACCATCCCGTGACGGCGGGCGACGAGGTCGCGTTCTTTCCGCCGGTGACGGGCGGCTGACAGGGCAAGGAGCATCCATGATCCGGGTGCAGACAGAGGATTTCGATCTGGGCGCCGAACTGAAGGCGTTGACCGCCGGCAATCACGGCATCGGCGGCCTGTGTTCCTTCGTCGGCCTGGTCCGTGACATGGCGGGCGGCGAGGCGATCGGCGCCATGACCCTGGAACACTACCCCGGGATGACGGAAAAGGAGTTGGCGCGCATCGAGGCCGAGGCCCAGGCGCGCTGGCCGCTCGACGCGACCCTGATTATCCATCGTTACGGGCGGCTGGAGCCGGGCGACCAGATCGTTCTGGTCGCCGCCGCGTCGGCCCACCGCGAGGCGGCGTTTGAAGCCTGCCACTTCCTGATCGATTTCCTCAAGACCAAGGCGCCGTTCTGGAAGCTGGAAGGCACGCCCGGCGGCGGCCAATGGGTCGACGCCCGCGATTCCGACGACGCGGCGACGGCGCGCTGGACGCAGGCTCCCGGAAAGGCCGCCGAGTGACGGCCGCCTCCGTCACGCCCCGCGACATCGACGCGGTGTTTTTCGATTTCGACGGCGTGCTGGTCGAATCCAACGAGGTCAAGATCGACGCCTTCCGCCGCCTTTACGAACCTTTCGGAACCGACGTGGTCGATCAGGTGATCGCCGAACATGTCCGTCATGAAGGCGTGTCGCGGGTGGTCAAGCTGGAACGCTTTCACCGGGAATTTCTCGGCATCGTCTTGGACGAAGACGGTCTTGCCGATCTTGCGCAAACCTATTCCGAGATGGTCGAGGACGTCGTGGTCGCCTGCGACGCCGTGCCGGGCGCGGTCGAGGCATTGGATGTCTGGGCCAAACATTGCCCGCTTTACGTGGTGTCCGGAACACCCCAGGACGAACTGCGCCGCATCGCCCAGCGCCGGGGTCTGGATGGATACTTCGCAACCGTGTTCGGATCCCCCCGCGTCAAACCGGACATTGTCGGGGACGAACTTTCGCGGATCGGGGTTCAGGCGGATCGTGTTCTGTTCGTCGGCGATTCCCTGACTGATTATGACTGTGCGGTGGCCGTCGGCACCCGCTTTCTCGGCCGTGTGCCGCCCTGGCGGCAAAGCCGGTTCCCGGATGATACCGAAGTCGCCCCGGATATGTGGTCCCTGGCTTTGGCCGGGGGGGCGCCGACCCGACCGCAGGCGGAGTCCAGGGCATGAGCGCCGGCGACGACCTGGACCGGGTCTACCATCCGTCCAAAGCTTATAAGAACGAGCAGTTCCTGAACTCCCGGAGCGCCAGGAGTGTGCGCATCCTGTCGGAATATGTCGAGCCGGCGGCACGCTTCAGCGCCCTCGACGTGGCCGATACGGTGGTGTTTTTCGGCTCGGCCCGTATTCTGCCCCGGGACGAAGCCGAACACCGCCTGCAGGCGGCCCGCGAACACGGCGGCGATGTCGCCCGTGCCGAAATGGCGCTGGAAATGTCGCGGTATTACGAGGATGCTCGCGAACTGGCCCGGCGTCTGACCGAATGGTCGAAGGGATTGGAAGAAAAGCACAAGCGATTCATCGTGTGTTCCGGCGGCGGGCCGGGGATCATGGAAGCCGCCAACCGGGGCGCATCGGAAGCCAAGGGCATCAATATCGGGCTGGGCATTTCACTGCCCCATGAACAGCACGCCAATCCTTATATCACCCGCGAACTGGCCTTTGAATTCCATTACTTCTTCATGCGCAAGCTGTGGTTCATGTATCTCGCCAAGGCGCTGATCGTATTTCCCGGCGGCTTCGGGTCTCTGGACGAAATGTTCGAAACCCTGACCCTGATCCAGACCGGCAAGATCAAGAAGCATATGCCGGTCATCCTTTACGGCCGAGATTTCTGGAACGACGTGCTGAACCTGGATGCGCTGGTGAAGTACGGCACGATCAATGCCGAGGATGTCGACCTGTTGCATGTGGTCGATACGGTCGATGATGCCTTCACCTATATTACCGGTGAATTGTCCAAGAGCCTGGAAACCCCGAAAGGGCCGGAACTCTAGTATTGAACTGTTGCGCCGCACCCTATAACCATCGGCTATATATTAATTTTCAGCCCGTCTCTCTAAGTTAGCCCATTAATTGGCCGCATCGCCGGGGCCGACGCGCAGATAAACGGCGCTCCAGGGGAATTAGACAGAATGTCGGGTGCCAGCCTTTCACGGCTTAGCATTGTATGGAAGATGTTGGCGCCGACACCGCTTGTCGTGTTGATCAGTCTGGTCGTCGTGCTGTTGATCGTGCCGCCCATGGTGCGCACCAATGTCGAGGCCGCCGCTCGCGACGCCGCCCTTGAAACCATCCATCAGTACAAAACCGTACGCGGTATCTACAGCCGCAACGTCGTCAGAAAAGTGCTCGCCCATCCGGAGTTTTCCGCGACCGTGGAGCACAGCGACAACATCAACGAAATTCCGCCGCCTGCGACGTTCATCCTCGATATCAGCGAGGCTCTGTCCAAGGAAGGCATCTCGCTGAAATTTTACAGCCCCTTTCCCTTCGCCAACCGCGCCGACCGGAAAATGGATGCCTTCGGCGCCAAGGCTTGGGAGTTGTTGTCAGCCAATCCCGAAGCGGTGATTAGCGAAGAAACGAGCATCGACGGCCATCGTGCCTACCGTGTTGCCGTGGGCGATGTCTTTCGCCAGCAAACCTGTGTGGATTGCCACAACTACCATCCCCTATCGATCAAGAAGGGATGGAAGTTGGGTGACCTGCGCGGCGTGTTCGAGGTGGTCGTCGATGTCGAGCGTCTGTTGGATACGGGCGACAGGGTCAGTCGCTTCGTCATTCTGGCCTTCGTCGCAAGCGGTTTGTTGATTGTCCTGGTCGGCGTGATGATCGGCCGCCCCATCGCCCACCGCCTGAGCGAGATGCGGGGAGCCGTGCAAGCGGTTGCAGATGGGCGATGGGATGTGGATATTCCGGCCTCCAAGTCCAACGACGAGATCGGTGCGTTGGGCGGGGCCTTGGAGGTGTTTCGCGAGAACGCCAAGCGGCGCGTCGAGTTGGAAGAAGAGCAGCTTGATTTGTACAATCAGATCAAATCGCAGATCGTTCTGTTGACGGATACAAACAAATCCATCGAACGGTTCGTGCCGAACACCTTCCTCAAATTGTTGAATAAAGAAAACGTCATTGACGTCGAACTGGGCGATTACGCGCTGCGTGACATGTCGGTTCTGTTCACGGATATCCGTGATTTCACGACGCTGTCCGAAACGATGACGCCCAACGACAATTTCAGCTTCATCAACAATTACCTCGGCCGCATGGGGCCGATCATCCGCGACCACAAGGGGTTCATCGATAAGTACATCGGTGATGCGATCATGGCGTTGTTCGACGAACCGGACAACGCCTTGGCGGCGGCCGTGGACATGTTGCAGCGCCTGGAGCGTTACAATCAGGAAGAACGTATCCGCTATGGTCGCGATGCCATCCGTATCGGCATCGGCATCAATACGGGCTCTTTGATGCTCGGCACCATCGGCGAAAAGGACCGCATGGACGGCACCGTGATCAGCGATGCAGTCAATCTGGCGGCCCGGGTCGAGGGGCTGACGAAAGCCTATGGCGTGCCGCTGATGATCACCGACAATACGCTGAACGCCCTAGCGGACCCCGGAAAATACTCGATCCGGCCGCTCGATTCCGTGACGGTCAAAGGCAAGAGCAACCAGGTGGCCGTGTTCGAAGTTCTGGATGGTCTTTCCGATCACGATCGTGCGGCCAAGGAAGCAACCCTAGAAACCTATCTGGCAGCGATCGCGGCGCTAAAGTCGGGCCATCCGGTTCGCGCCCGGAGGTTGTTCGAGGAATGCCTCGCCGCCAATCCGAACGATACGCCCGTGCGCCTTCATCTGAGCCGGCTGGCGGTCGAGGTCGAGGCCTAGGCGCGCTTACTTGCACGATACCGGGGGCGTGCTTAACGCCGTGGCCGCCGCTTTGGTCGTGCGCCGCCGCCCATCCATCCTTTCCGCTTGAAGTAATAGACCAAGCCCAGGGCGATCGCGGCCATGATGGCGAGGGCGGCCGGATAGCCGTAGCGCCATCCCAGTTCGGGCATGTTGAACGGGGAGGCGGCCCTGTCGAAGTTCATGCCCCAAAGGCCGGCGAAAAAACCCAGCGGAATGAAGATCGTGGCAATGATGGTCAAAACCTTCATGATCTCGTTCATGCGTGCGCTCAGGCTCGACAGATAAACCTCAAGCAAAGAGGAAACCGTCTCCCGGTCGGTTTCCACGATATCCATCAATTGCACCAGATGGTCGTAACAGTCGCGCAGGTAGATACGGGTGTCCTTTGTGATCAGCGGGTTTTCATCGCGGATCAGCGCGTTGGCCATGTCACGCATGGGCCAGATGCATCGGCGCAGATGAATCAGGCGCCGTTTAAGGTCGTGAATGTCTTCCACCTGCCAAGGTTCGGGGCGGGCAATGACAAGGTCTTCAAGGTCGTCCAGGGTCTCGCCGGCGGCTTCAAGCACGGGAAAGTAGGCGTCGATCAATGTATCGATGATGGAATAGGCGAGATAGTCGGCGGATAATTGGCGAATGCGCCCCTTGCCATCTCGGATGCGCTCGCGCAGCGGATCAAGGCAGTCCGTGTGGCTTTCGTGGAAGCTGATGACGTATCCGTCGCCGAGGATCAGGGAAACCTGTTCGGTGTCTTCGCTGCCATTTACAGTGATGGCGCGGCAAACGACAAATACCTTGTCCTTGAACGTTTCCGCTTTCGGGCGCTGGTGGACGTTGACGATGTCTTCCTGGGCCAGGCTGTGGATGCCAAATTGGGCGCCGATTTTTTCGATCAATCGGACATCGGCAAGGCCCGAAATCTGAATCCAGGTGACGGGAAGCTGCCGGCTGTGGGCGGTGATGTCGGCGTCGGGGGCCGGACGATCCTCGCGAATACCTTCGGGGCCATAGGCAAGGATGCGGACGCGGGTTTCCTTGGCGCCGGAATGGACGATCAACGTTCCGGGGGGCGAGCCTGGCTTGGCGCGACGTACGGCAATGCCGCGCCGCCGCCGGGGAGGATGATCGGAAGGCCTCTTTGCCGTGTCTTCCGCCATCCCGATGGCCTATTCCGCCGCCGCGCTTTCCGTCTTCTTGCCGACGGCCTTTTCGTAGTCCTCGATCAGCCAATGGGTGATCTGGCCCGGCGTGAAGGTCATGTCGTCGATCTGGCCGACAGGCGTCACTTCGGCAGCGGATCCGGTAAGGAAGATTTCCGTCGCTTTTTTCAGCTCGTCCGGGAAGATCGCCCGTTCGATGACCTCGATCCCCCGGGCCTTGGCCAGGGCGATGACGGTCTGACGGGTGATGCCGTTGAGGAAGCAATCCGGCGTCGGCGTGTGCAGTTTGCCGTCGCCGAAGGAAATGAAGATGTTCGCCCCCGTGGCCTCGGCCACCTGGCCGCGGTAGTCCAGCATCAGGGCATCCTGGCAGCCGTGCGATTCCGCCGTGTGCTTGGATAGGGTGCAGATCATGTAAAGACCCGCGGCCTTGGCGTGGACCGGTGCACATTCGGGTGCCGGGCGGCGCCAGGTCGAGGTTTCCAGCTTGATGCCCTTTTCGCGCAATTCCGGCGAAAAGTAGCTGGGCCAGTCCCAGGCGGCGATGGCGACGTTGATGCGGTTCTGCTGGGCCGACACGCCCATCATTTCCGATCCGCGCCAGGCGACCGGGCGGATGTAGCCGTCGACGATGCCGTTTTTGGTGCAGGCGTCGATGCAGGCCTGGTCGATCTCTTCCACCGTGTAAGGGATTTTGAAGCCCAGGGTTTGCGCGGAATAGAACAATCGTTCCGTATGTTCGCGCAGCTTGAAGATTTGCCCCGAGTACATGCGTTCGCCTTCGAACACACAAGAGCCGTAATGCAGACCGTGGGTCAGGACATGGACGCGGGCGTCCCGCCAATCGACCCATTCCCCATTGAACCAGATCAGACCGTCGCGGTCGTCGAAGGTAGCAGCTGCCATTGTAATATTCTTTCGTCCATCCGTTTTTCCCAAGAACGATGTTGCGTTTATTATCATTCTCAGGCATATAAGTCAATAACACTGACTTATTTTTGCGGGGTCTTCGACCATATTTTCCGGCGGCCCCGGTGAAGGAAACCGTCATGGATGAACAGGTCCCCTGGGTCCAGCAGCAGGCCGATCCCCTGGCGCCGCGCGATGACGACCTGCGCCACGCCATGGAACTGCTGTTCTTCGCCTACCGTGACTTCACGGGCGAAGCCGACGCCGTCCTGGCCGATTACGACATGGGCCGCGCCCATCACCGGGCGCTCTATTTCATCGGCGCCAACACGGGCATCAGCGTGTCGGAATTGCTGGCGATCCTGAAGATCACCAAGCAGTCCCTCAACCGTGTGCTGTCGACCCTGATCGATGAAGGCTATGTCGTGCAGGAAACCGATGACGGCGACCGCCGCCGGAGGCTTATGCATCTGACGCCCAAGGGCCGCGACCTGGAGCAGCTTTTGACCCGCCGCCAGTCGGCGCATATCGCGCGTGCCTACCGCGACGCGGGCCCCGACGCGGTCGAAGGATTCCGCCGCGTGCTGTTCGGCCTGATCAACGAGGCGGACCGTCATCGCGTGCCCCCCCCTGGCCCCGCGGCGCACGGCTGACGGGCTGCCGCACCCGGCCCGATCATGATAGGATTTGCACCGGCCCTGTGGCCGCTTGAACGCTTGACCGCATGGCACGGGGGAGTGATGTCGTGAACGCCGACCTGCCGCATCTTCTTGTCGTGGATGACGACGGCCGCTTGCGCGACCTGCTGAGCCGTTTTCTGACCGAGAACGGCTTCGTCGTGGTCACGGCCGCCGATGCGGCCCAGGCGCGCAGCCGGCTCAGCCATTTCGATTTCGACGCGGTGATCCTGGACCTCATGATGCCGGGGGAAACGGGTCTGGAATTCGCGCGCGACCTGCGCACCCGGTCGGCGATTCCCATCCTGATGCTGACCGCCATGGCGGAGACCGAGGACCGTATCTCGGGCCTGGAGGGCGGCGCCGACGATTATGTGGTCAAGCCGTTCGAGCCGCGCGAGCTGCTGTTGCGCATTCGCAACATCATGAAGCGCACCCCTCAGGCCCAGACCCCGGGGGACGACCTTCATCTCGGCGATTTTCTGTTCCGCCGTGACCGGGGCGAACTGTTGCGGGATGGTCGCCCGGTGCGTTTGACCGATCTGGAGGCCGGATTGCTGAGCGCGCTTGCCGCGCGTCCGGGCGACGTGTTGACCCGTGATGACCTGATCGCCCGCACGGGGGCGGCCGGTGGCGGGCGTGCCGTCGATGTACAGGTCACCCGTCTTCGCCGTAAGATCGAGCCCGATCCCCGCGATCCCCGCTATCTGCAGACCGTGCGGGGTAAGGGCTACGTTCTACGTCCTGATTGAAGACCCGGCCATGCCCCTTCAGACAACCATCAAGAACGCCCTGCCGAAAAGCCTGCTCGGCCGCGCCCTGCTGATCATCGTCACGCCGCTGATCCTGTTGCAGGTGGTGTCGGGGCTGATTTTCTATGAAACCCATTGGGACAAGGTGTCCTACCGTTTGGCGCGCAGCGTCGCGGGCGACGTGGCGGCCATCGTGCAACTGGTCACCGACGATCCCAGCGAGGAAGGCCGCGAGCGCGCCGCCGCCCTGGCCGGCCGTAACATGGACATGTTCGTGACCTTTCTGCCGGGCGCGATCCTGTCCAACAAGGCG
>CEQK01074254.1_pt1 | contig 19726 bp, 18 predicted proteins | sample 531051 | NCBI WGS metagenome assembly CEQK01 (sample SAMEA2621229, study PRJEB7988) | marine metagenome | biome: marine biome (ENVO:00000447); feature: deep chlorophyll maximum layer (ENVO:xxxxxxxx); material: "saline water (ENVO:00002010), including plankton (ENVO:xxxxxxxx)" | depth 150 m
GCGCGCTTAAGGCCTTCGACAGCCTCCTTGTCCGTGATCCTGCCCCGCGGCGACCGTAACGTCGCTGCGGGGCCGTTTCGGCAATCGGCAGAATTCCGAACAGGCTAGTTGAAAGCGGGCGGCGGCTTCGTTATGACTGCGGTTCCGCAGGTGCCCGGATGTCTCGTTTCCGGTGCCATGCGGACTTGAGGACAGGTGCGCGAGTGGCTGAAGCGGGCTCCCTGCTAAGGAGTTAGGCCCCCATAAGGGCCTCGAGGGTTCGAATCCCTCCCTGTCCGCCAGCCTTCGCTCTTCGAGCTTCGGCTGGCTTACGCCGGTAAGCCAGCCGAAGAGCGATTAGAGCGAGGCTGCCCTCCGAAGCTCCGCAGGAGCGAAGGGGGGCTGATCGGGATGTGTCGTATGTATTACGTCTATCTCATCCGCTCGGACGCCCACGCCGCACAGCGCTATGTCGGCTTTACGACCGACCTTAAAAAACGCTTGGCCGCGCACAACGCCGGAAAATCACTTCACACAGCAAAATATAGGCCCTGGTCTTTGGTTAGTTACCATGCGTTTGCTGATAAGCGGCGGGCGCAGGAATTCGAACATTACCTCAAGTCGGGTTCGGGCAAGGCCTTCGCGAATAAACGATTTTGGTGAATCTCTATGCCGGAACGCCCACAACAAGGAAAAAGCCTCAAGCCGCCCGCCGCCCGCCGCCGCCCGGCGGGGGTCATGGGATCGGTCTTGAAGGCGTTCGAGGTGCTTGAGGTGTTCGAGCGCAAATGGCGGCCCCTCGGCGTCACCGAACTGGCGCGCGAGACGGGCCAGCCGAAAAGCTCCCTGCATCGGGTGCTGTCGACCCTGGTCCATGCCGGCGTGCTGGAACAGAACGAACAGGGGCTCTACGGCCTGACGCTCAAGCTGTGGCGGATCGGCAGCCTGGCGCTGGCCGAGGTCGATCTGGTCCAGGTCGCCTTTCCGTTCCTGGAAGACCTGTGCCGGGCCACGGACGAGACGATCCATCTGGCGGTGCTGGAGCCCGGCGGCGGCGTGGTCTATCTGTCCAAGGTGGAAAGTCCCCGTTCAATCCGCGTGCAGACGCAGGTCGGGCGGGTCACGCCGTCCTGGTGCACGGCCACGGGGCGCATGCTGCTGGCCCATGACCCGAGCCAGCGCGACCGGGTGCTGGCCGGGCCCATGGCGCGGCTGACCCCGGACACGGAGACCGATCCCGAACGCCTGCGCCGGATCATCGACAAGGTGGCGGAAGACGGTGTCGCCGTTACCAAGGGCGAGAACAATCCGGAAATGGGCGGCATCGCCGCCCCGATCCGCGATCACACGGGTGCCGTCGTCGCGGCCCTGGGGCTGGGCGTGCCGGCCTTCCGCATGGATGCGCCCTTGATCGAACGCTGTGCCGCGCAGGTCGTGCGGACGGCGGCGGAGATATCCCGGGCCCTGAACTACCGGCCGGTCGACGGGGAATAGATAATGTTCCGTATTGTGGAACAATACTCGACTTTACGGCGTAATGATCCTTTTAATAGCTGATTTTAAGGGTTGTTCAGCATTCAGTTTGTTCCGCAATATAGAAAAAATCTTTTCGTATTTGTCGTGGAATGGTAACTTGGGGCTGTCGATACCCCGGCCTTTGGAGACAAGACATGCAAGCCGCTGAACTGAGGAATGATCCTTTTCGCCGTATCACCGTGGTCCCGTTCACGGGTGTGTTCGGCGCTGAAATTTCCGGCGTCGATCTGAACAACCTTGATGACGAGACCGTGGCCGAGATCCGCGAAGCGCTGCTGCGCTACAACGTCGTGTTCTTCCACGGACAGGATTTCACGCCGGATGCCCAGGCGGCGTTCGGGCGGCGCTTCGGGGTGTTGAACCGCCATCCTTACGTAAAGCCCATGGACGGCTATCCGGAGGTGTTCCGCATCGTCAAGGAGCCGACGGACAAGCATCACTTCGGCAGCGGCTGGCACACGGACTTGGCCTATACGGAAACCCCGGCGCTGGCCACCATCCTGTACGGCGTCGACGTGCCCGAGGCCGGCGGCGACACCATGTTCGCCAGCCAGCAGGCGGCCTACGATCGACTGACCGACGGCATGAAGGCCATGGCGGCAGACCTGAAGGCGGTCTACACCAACGCCCATACCTACGGAAAGGACGCCAACCGGTTCAAGGACGGCGTGTCCAAGGGGATGAGCGTGCAGCCCGCGGCGGTCAAGGAAGTCGCCCATCCGGTGATCCGCACCCATCCGGAAACGGGACGCAAGGGCCTGTACCTGAGCCCGATCCATTTTTCGCGCTTCGAAGGCATGACGCCCGAGGAATCCAAACCCCTGTTCGACACCCTGGTCGCCCACGCGACGGGGCCGGAAGTCACCTGTCGATTCCGCTGGAAAAACGGCTCGGTCGCCATGTGGGACAACCGCTGCACCATGCATTATGCGATCAACGACTTTTCCGGCGTCGGGCGCACCATGCAGCGCGTGACCCTGGAGGGCGACCGCCCGGTATAAGGGAGCGGTCTTTCCTCCGCCTGTGAGGGCCGGTATAAACGACGGAACAGCCGGGCGGCCCCGCCGCCGGCAAAGGAGCATCCGTCCGATATGCGGGCCTTCATCCTCTGTGTGATTCTGGTGCTTGCCGCCGCGCCGGCCCTGGCCGACATGGAAGGCCAGCCGGCCGTGATCGACGGCGACAGCCTGTCCATCGCCGGGGTCGTCTTCAACCTGCACGGTATCGACGCGCCGGAAAGCGATCAGACCTGCGACAAGGACGGCGAGCGCTATCCCTGCGGCTTCCAGGCGGCGAACGTGCTGGGCTATATGACGGCCTATCAATGGGTGCAGTGCCGCGACAACGGCACGGGGCGCGACGGGCGCTACACCATGACCTGTTTCCTGGGTGGCCGTTATGACGTGGGCGAGAAGATGATCCGCCAGGGCTGGGCGCTCTACGACCGGGCCTACCGCATCCCGGCCTATCAGGCGGCGGAGGATGCGGCCCGGGCCGAACGCGCGGGGCTATGGGCCGGCGACTTCGTCGCTCCCTGGGACTGGCGCCAAGGAAAGCGTTAGTCGGCGATTGCCGGAAACAGATCGTCCAGGCGGTCGAAGCAGACCCCCCAGCCGTCCAGCATGGGCGTCTTCATGGCGTTGTCGCGGGCGGTCTGGGACGAATACAGCACCGTGGTGGTCAGGCGCGTTCGGGTGCCGCCGTCCAATTCCTCGAAGGTCGTGGTGCAGACGGTTTCGCCCTCGGTCCAGTCCTGATCGAACAGTTCGGTGACCACCAGCCGTTGCGGCGGGTCGATTTCCAGGAATGTGCCGCCCATGCCCATGTCGCCCAGTTGCGCGTTGCGCCAGACATAGCGGTAGGCGCCGCCGACCCGAAGATCGATCGTGCATTCCACCATGGGCCAGTCGTCGGGCCCCCACAGCCAGCGTTGGACGAGGGCCGGGTCCGTATAAGCCTTGAACACCAGGTCGCGGGGGGCATCGAATTCGCGGCTGATCCGCAATTCACGGTCGGAGGGCAGGATGGCGGTGAGGGGAATGCGCGGGTTCATTGGGTATCGTCCTTCGGTGTATTTTCGTTATCTGCGGGGGCCTGCAGGTCGGCGAGCAGGGCATCCAGGCGCTGAAAGCGGGCTTCCCAGAATTCGCGGTAGGCTTCCAGCCAGTCGACGGCCTCGGCCAGGGGGGCCGCCTCCAGCCGGCAGGGCCGGCGCTGAGCGTCGCGGCGGCGGGAGATCAGCCCGGCGGTCTCCAGCACGCGCAGGTGCTTGGACACGGCCGGCTGGCTCATGGCGAAGGGTTCGGCCAGTTCGGCGACCGAAGCCTCGCCCAAAGCCAGACGTTGGAGAATGGCCCGCCGGGTCGGGTCGGCCAGGGCGGCAAAGGTGGCGTCGAGGTGGTCGGTTGAGATCATAATATAACCATATAGTTATAGAACTATTTGGTTATATTATGATGTTTGTCGTCGGTCAAGGCCGCTCCGCAACGGCGGGCCTTGGCGGCGGAGAAAAAATCCCGCAGGATGGTTCCCAAGAAGGCGGGGCGCTTTCAACAAGTCCGGGCACGAACCCGGACGGGAGGGGACATGTCTCCCATCAGACTGATGGCTACTACGGGAATCCTCGGCTACGGCTTTACCGAGGAGGCCTTCAACGCGGGCATCGCCATGAAGCCCGACCTTATTGCCTGTGACGCCGGATCGTCGGATCCCGGGCCCCATTACCTGGGTTCGGGCACGGCCTTCGTATCGCGTGCGGCGGCCAAGCGCGACCTGGGCCTGATGGTCGGCGCCGGGATGGAGCACGGCATTCCGGTCATGGTCGGCTCGGCCGGCGGCAGCGGCAGCGATGCCCAGGTCGACTGGACGTTGGAGATTCTTAAGGAAATCTGCGCGGAGAAGGGCCTGAAGCCCAAGGTCCGTGTGATCCGCACGGAACAGACCAAAGACGCCATCAAGGCCAAGGTGCGGGCCGGCAAGATCACGCCCCTGGGCCCCATCGCCGACCTGACCGAGGACGATGTCGATCAATCGTCGCGCATCGTCGCCATGATGGGCCCGGAAGCCTATCAGCAGGCCCTGGCCGACGGCGCCGACGTGGTGATCGCCGGGCGCGGCACGGACGCGGCCCTGTTCGCGGCCCTGCCCCTGATGAAGGGGGCGGACCCGGGCCTGGCCTGGCATCTGGCCAAGATCATCGAATGCGGCGCCCAGGTGGTGGAACCGCGCGAAGGCCAGGACTGCGTCATCGGCACCATCTACGACGACCATTTCACGGTCGAGCCGGGCTCGCCGATCCGTCGCGCCACGGTGACGCGGGTGTCGGCCCATACCTTGTATGAGAACCCGGAACCCTACCGCCTGAAGGAGCCGGACGGCGTCCTGGTCACCGACCGCTGCACGTTCGAGCAATTGGACGAACGCACGGTCAAGGTCTCCGGCAGCCGGTATGAGCCTTCGGAAAAATACACGGTGAAGCTGGAGGGCGCCCGCCCGCTCGGCTACCGCACGGTGTTCATCGCCGGCATCCGGGACCCCATCCTGATCGACATCATCGACGATTTCGTCGAGGCCTGCCGCGGGCGCATCGCCCGCGACGTCGGCACGCTCGGCATCAATGTCGAGGACTACACCCTGTCCGTCCATCTGTACGGCAAGAACGCGGTCATGGGATCGTTGGAGCCCGAGGCCGATCAGCCGATCCACGAAATCGGCCTGCTGCTCGACGTCCTGGGCCGGACCGAGGACATCAGCCGCGCCGTCCTGGCCAAGTCGCGCTATGCCTTCCTGCACACGGACTTTCCCGGGCGCATGTGCATTTCCGGCAACCTGGCGATCCCGTTCTCGCCGTCGGACATGCATGTCGGGCCGGTCTATGAATTCAATGTCTGGCACGTCATGGAATGCGATCCGATGGAGCCGGTGCGCATGGAGTGGCTGGAGGTCTAAACCATGAAGATTACGCTTTTGGGCACGGGCACGCCGACCCCGTCGCTGAAACGCATGAGCTCGGGCTATCTGGTCGAGGTCGCGGGCGACATGATGCTGTTCGACCACGGCCCCGGCGCACACCACCGGCTTTTGGAGGCCGGCAAGCGGGCGACGGACGTGACCCATGTGTTCTTTTCCCATCTGCATTACGACCACTGCCTGGATTACGGCCGTCTGGTCCTGACCCATTGGGATCAGGGCGTGGGCAAGCTGCCGGAATTGCAGGTCTACGGCCCGCCGTTCACGGCGCGCATGACGGAACTGCTGTTCGGCGACGACGGCATCTGGGGCCCGGACCTGAAGGCGCGGACGGAACATCCGCTCTCGACCGTGATCTACAACGCGCGGGGCGGTGAGGGGCAGCGGGCCAAGCCGAACCCCCAGGTGACGGAACTGAAAAGCGGCGACGTGATCGAAACCGACCATTGGAAGCTGACGACCGCCAGCGTGCGCCATGTGCAGCCGTTCCTGCATTGCTACGGCTACCGCCTGGAAACGGACGACGGCGTGTTCGTCTATTCCGGCGACACGGGGCCGTGTAAGGCGATCGAGAAACTGGCCCAGGATGCCGACGTGCTGGTCAACATGTGCCATTACCTGTCCGGCACGGAACTGGGCAAGGAATTCGCCGAGGGCTGCATGGGCCATCTGGAAATGGCCGATTTGGGCGCCGCCGCCGGGGTCAAGAACCTCGTGATCAGCCACGTCACCGAACAGATGGACCGGCCCGGCGTGCGCGAACGCATCCTGCGCGAAATGGGCGAACGCTATGCCGGCAACCTGTTCTTCGGCCACGACCTGATGGAAATCCCGATCGGCGGGCCGGCCCCTGCCAAGCTGGACTAAGCACGGATTAAGACGAAAGAGGACGAACACGACATGGCCAAGCTGAGAGACATCGCGCGGGTGGTCCGCGGCAAGAACGCGGGCGCGCTCTACCTCACCCTCGACGTCATGTTCGAGGACGAGGCGACCTACCGCCGGGTGCGCGACTGCGGGGTTCTGAGCCCGCGCGCCCTGGCGCCGCTGTACGGCGTGACCGACAACGAGGTCGCGATCATCCCCTTCGACGTTGCCCGCGCCATCAAGATCACCGTGCCGCGCCGTGTGCGCTCGGGCTCCCCCGGCGACACGGACGTCTACGGCGCCCAGCAGCACGTGCCGCTGATGCAGCTTGAGGTGCCGGAGTAGGCCCCGGTTTTTAGAAGTCCATGGACATGGACAGCTTGACGGTGAACGGCGCGCCTTGCACCAGATAGCCGCCCTGGGACGAGGCCCAGTACCCGCTGTTTGCGATGTTTTCCACATTCAACAGGAAGTTCGCTTCGCGTCCGGCAATATTCCGGACCAGGCGAGCGCCCATGTCGAACCGGGTCCAGGATCCGATTTCCTGGGAATTGCCGGTGTCGATGTATTGCCGGCCGGTATGCAGGGCCCGCGCGCTCAGGGTCAGCCCGTCGAGACAGGGGCAATCCCATTCCATGCTCGCATTCAGTTGGTACAGGGGCACGCCGACCGCGACGTTGCCGTCGTTTGTGCCGCCCGCGGTCTCGGTCAATTTGGCCTCGGTGAGGGACGTTCCGCCCAACAGACGCAGACCGGGGACGGGTTCACCGAATACGGAAATCTCGATCCCCCTGTTCCGTTGTTCGCCGTCGGCGGAATAGATGTTCGTTGTGGGGTCGGTTACCGCGCTGGGCTGGGTCGTTTGGAATAGGGCCAGGGCGGCGCCCAAGTTGCCCAAGTCGACCTTGCCGCCGACTTCATATTGGACCGACGTATAAGGGGCCAGCACTTCGCCCGAGTTCGCGGCGCTGGAGGGTGCCGAACCGCCCGGTTGGAGGCCCTCGATGCGATTGACGTAAAGCGAGATGCTGTCCGCCGGTTTATAGACCAAGCCGACCACCGGGCTGATGGCCGTATCGTTGAAGTTGCTGGTCTCCAGGTTGCTTGTCCGGTTGAAGTTCAGGCTTTGAATTTGCTGGTAGCGGACGCCGACCGTCAGCAGGACCCGCTCATCCAGATCAGAGATCGTGTCGGACGCATAGTAGCTGCGCAGCAGGACCTTGCTGACCAGGGGCAGGCGTTCGAAATCACCGCCGCTCGACGTTGTGGCGCCGCGTGCCAGTTCGACGGGGTCATAAATGTTGGTGTTTTCGGTGGTGCCGAATTCGTAGGCGTTACGGTTGGCGCTTTTCAGGGCGGACATGCCGGCATTCACCTTGTGTCGCAACGGCCCTGTATCAAGGTGGCCTTTAATTCCGGCCTGGCCGGTGAGACTCAGATCCTCGCGCGGCACGGTCAGGCGCCGGGCCGTCGCGGTGCCATCGTTGCTGCTCACCCGGATCGAGGCATAGTCGCCATCCTCGCGCAAGGTATGCACGCCGAAGGCGGCCTGCAGGGTTAGGTTCTGAAGCAGGTCGTATTCAATCCGCGTCTGAGCAAAGGAATCCTCCAGGTCGGTATAGGAATAGGTTGCCGCATAGTTGTGGCTGGCGTCCGGCGCATTGGGCACCTGGCTTCCCGTGATGAAAACGGTCGGCCGGCCCTGGTCGACCCGCTGACGCTGGGTCGCGATATCCACTGTCGCGCGGAGTTTGTCCCCCCGGTAGTCGAAGGCGCCGGACGCCATGTGCATGTAGCGCTCTTCGTTTTTAACGGCGGTCTCTCCGGCGCGCAGGGCGCTGTTGATCCGCACCCCGAAGGCGTCATCGGGGCCGAAGCGACGCCCCATGTCGGCGTGGACCCCGGCCCGCAAGGTCTGACCGTAGTTCGCGGTCACCCGCGTCAACGGTTCGTCGCCCGCACGCTTGGGGACCAGGTTTATGCCGCCGCCGATGCCCGTGGCGCCCGGAGCCGCGCCGTTCAGGAATGCGTTGGCGCCTTTGAAGACCTCGATGCGTTCGAACATGTCGGTCGACGAGATTTGCCGGGGCGACGTGCCGTAAAGACCGTCAACGGACAGGTCGTCGTTGTATAAAGGAAAGCCGCGGACAACGAATAGTTCCGCAAAGTTACCGTAGCCATAGGTGCTGCGAATGGCCGGATCGTTATCCAGGATATCGCCGATCGTTTCCGCCTGTTGGTTGCGAATGGCGGTTTCCGTATGGGCCGTCATGGTGAAGGGGACCTCCATCATGTCCTGGTTCCCAAGGACACCGGCCCGCGCACCGCGCGCGACCTGGCCACCGGCAAATTCTGTGGGCAACGTGCCGATCTCCGCCTGGGCGGGAACGATCCGGCCTTCGACGGAAACGGTGCCCAGCGTGATGCGGCCGCCGCTTGCCTGCGGCCCGTCGAGGGCCACCGTGCGCGCGCCGGTCAGGCGGAAGGTGACACCCGTTCCGGCGAGTAAGCGTTCCAGGGCAACCGTCGGTGTCAGCCTGCCGGTCACTCCCGATGACTTGCGATCGCGGGTGACCTCGGCCGCATACCCGACCTGCCAGCCCGTGGCGGCGATGAAGGCGTCGATGGCGGCGCCGAGCGGCTGGGCCGCGATGTCGAACGCGACCTGCGCGTCTTCTGCGACTTCCGCCGGGGCGTGTTCAAGCGCGGACGGCGGGGTTTCCGCTGCGCAGGCATTGCCCGGCACGGCAAGAGCGCCGGTCATGGACAGGCCAAGGGCCGTGCAGGTCATCAAGGCCGCCGTGAAGCGGCGGGTGCGGGTGGTGGTCATGTCTCGTTATTCCCCTTATTGGCCCTTATGGTCTTCGCGGCGGCGCATATTTGAATTTGCGACGCATTCGCATTTATGAAGCCGAGACGAACGGAGGGCAGTCGTCTCCCAACAAAAAATCCAAAAAAATTGCTAGTGCAGGACGGTCAGCAGGCCGGGAAGGCGGATGACCTCGGCCCCGGCCACGTCGGCCAGGGCGGCGACCACGGCGGCAGGGTCGTTCAGGCGGTAGTTGCCACTGACCCGGAGCGTGCGCAGGCGGCCCGTCGCCAGGACCACCGGGTCCTTGTGGTGGCGGGCGAGCTGCGCGATGACCTCGGCCAATGGCTGGTCATGGAACACCAGGCGGCCGTCGATCCAGGCGAAGGTTGTTTGCGACACGAATGCCGCCGCATCGCCCACATGGCCGGCGGTGACAGTCACGCCCTCGCCGGGGGTCAGGTCCACGGGCGTGCGACCATCGTCGCCCGCCACTCGCACATGTCCGCGTTTCACGCGGACTTCGGTATCCCCGTCTTGCAGCGTGACGGAAAAAGCCGTGCCGACGACGCGGGTCAGGGACCGCCCGGCGGCGACCTCGAACGGCCGTTCAGGATCAGGCCGCACATCGAAGAAGGCCTCCCCCCGGAGCAGTTCCACCCGGCGCCGGTCGGGATCGAAGGAAACGTTCATGGCGCTTTCCGCGTTCAGCACCACCACCGACCCGTCGGGCAAGGAGACTTCGGCGCGTTGTCCCGTTTCCGTCCCATGGTCGGCTGATGGTTGGAACGGATTGCCGCCGAGCAGATGGCCCAGGCCGACGGCCAGAACCAAAGCGGCGGCCAGGGCCAGCACCGGGCGCAAAGCGGCGCGGGGGCGGGCGGAGCAGGGCGTGGTTGCGGGTGCTTGGGTTTCCACGGCGCGGGTGAATTCCGGCGAGGCCCATAGCCGGGCCAAGCGCTCATAAGCGTGGGCATTATCCGGATGGGCGGCGTGCCAGGCGGCGAAGGCGCGCGTCTCGTCTGCCGTCATCGTCCCCGATTGACGGCGCGTGAACCAATCCAGGGCCTCGGCCATTGCAGTGTCGTGATCGGGGTTTTCATCGTCATGGGTCATGGTGATGCGTCGTCGGTTGCCATCCGCAGATGACGCCGCGGATATAGACGAGACGGATGAAGGGACGGATTCTCCCAAAAGATACTTGCGAAGACTCACGTCGTGTCTCCGTCATCCACGGCGGCAAGACAGCGGGCCAGGGCGGCGCGGATGTCGTTGTAGACCGTGTTTTCGGACACGCCTAGGCGACGCGCGATCTCGGGATAGGTCAGGCCTTCCAGACGCGACAACATCAGGGCCCGGCGCGCGCGATCCGACAGGGTCGCCAGGGCGCCCTCGACTTGGGTCAGGTTCTGGGCGTCCATCACCGCCGTTTCCTGGGACGGCTGCGGGGCGGCGACGGCATCGGTGGTGCCGTCGGGGGCTTCGGACATGAAGGTGCCGCGCAGGCGCTCGCGACGCAGGTGGTCGAGGGCGAGATTGCGCGCGGTCTGGTACAGGAACGCCTGCAGATGCGTCACCGGACGCTCGCGGGCCGCCTTGGCGACACGCAGATAGGCGTCGTGGGCAAGGTCTTCCGCGGTGTGCAGGCAGCCGACCATGCGGTACAGCGTGCCGATCAGCGCACGCCGCTGGGCCTGGAATATCTGCGTCAGAAGATCACGTTGGCTGTCCGTCGCCATGTCGTCCCCGAAAGTGGGCCCGGAAGTGGAATGGGTGGTGCCGCGGGCGGCCCGCAGATTGTTGCAATTAATTATCATTATCGAATTGTTGACGCCAGAACGAAATCCCGGTGCTGGGTCAGCGGCATCTGCTGATGCCGCCTTGACGTGGCGGATAAATCAAAGGGGAAAAAATTCTCTGGAATTGGCGGATTGCCGACGACATCCGCCCTCACGCTGCCTAAATTGCAACCAAATTCGCGGCATCCCGTCAGCCTGCATGAATCTGACGCATTTTTGTCAATTGGATGTAGCCAACGGGTATGTGGCTGTGCAAAATCGCACTCAATAAATAAATTTGCCTACTACGCCTACCACGCCAACAGGGAGAATTTTCATGAAAAGACGTGAGTTTCTTAAAAAATCCGCAGTTGCCGGTGTCGCCGGCGCGGCCGCTGTAACGCTTGCCAAACCTGCGATTTCGCAGGGCCGCAAGGAGATGATCATCGTCTCCACCTGGCCGCGCGACTTCCCGGGTCTCGGCCTTAGCGCGCAGCGTCTTGCCGCCCGCATTCCGGTCCTGACGGACGGCCGTATCCAGGTCAAATATTTCGCCTCCGGCGAGCGCGTCGGCGCCTTCGATTCCTTCGACGAAGTGGCCTCGGGCAATTCCCAGGCCTACATCGGCGCCGACTACTACTGGAAAGGCAAGCACCCGGGCTGGGCCTACTTCACCGCCGTTCCGTTCGGCTTCGCCTATGCGGAAATGGACGCCTGGATGAAGTACGGCGGCGGTCAGCAGCTGCATGACGAACTGGCGGCCGGCTTTGGCCTCAAGGGCTTCCCCTGCGGGAACACGGGCTGCCAGATGGGCGGCTGGTTCAACAAGGAAATCAACTCCGCCGCCGACTTCAAGGGCCTGAAGATGCGTATCCCGGGCCTGGGCGGCGACGTTCTGGCCAAGCTGGGCGCCTCGACCGTGTCCCTGCCGGGCAGCCAGATTTATGAAAACCTGGTTTCCGGCTCCATCCAGGCGACGGAGTGGGTCGGTCCCTACAACGACTACTTCATGAAGTTTTATGAAGCGGCCAAGTACTACTACTATCCGGGCATGCACGAGCCGGCTTCCCAGCTGCACATGGGCATGAACAAGAAGTGGTGGGACAGCCTGTCGAAGACCGACCAGGCCATCATTGAAGCCGCCTGTGCCGAGGAAAACTCGCATCAGATGGCGGAAACCAACGCCAACAACGGTACGTACCTGAACAAGCTGATCAATGATCACGGCGTCAAGGTGCGTGCCTTCAACGACGACGTGTATGACGCCTTCGGCAAGGCCGCCGAAGAAGTCTTCGCCGAAGTGCAGGCGCACAGCCCGTTGGCCAAGAAGATCCACGACAGCTTCTTGACCTCGCGTGCCGACCTCGGCCGTTGGATGATCCTGGCCGACTCCGGCTACATCAACCAGCGCAACCGCGTTCTGGGCATCAAAGTCTAATTGCCCGCATAACCGGGTATTAAGGTGGGACGGGGCATGGCCCCGTCCCATCCTTATCCGCCCGGGCTTGTTCTTGTGGGGAATTGGGACAAGGGATTGCCTGTTCATGGCCGCCGAACAAATGACAATTGACGCGACCGGCGGGAATATTTCGCCCGAGGTGTCGCCACGCACGACCATTGCCGTCCGGTTCTTCGGTTGGGCGGTGCTGTCCGCGCTGCTTGTTTTCTTGATCAATAACTACCTTACCTTCTGGCATGGCTGGCCGGGCGAGGGGGCCGCGCTGCAGCTTGGCCTGCACGGTGCCGCAACCCAATCGTCGCCGCTTGCCTGGGTGCAGTTGCTTGCTTACGTCGCCGGCATTGCCGCCGCGGCGATCTATACGGTGAAAAGCTGCTCGCGCACGTTGCGTCAGGACAGCAAGCGGATGTCCGATTTCAACGCGCTTCTCATCCGCATGGCTTTTTTTGCCGTTCTCTACATCGGTGTGGTCGACGCGATCCTGTCGTTCATGCGGGTCGAGGGCCTGCTTCCCGCCGTGTTCGGTGACGCGCTTGCGCTTGAGCTCGGCAAGTCGCAATTCCGCGGCCCCTATGTGCACCTGCCGCTGACCGCGGTCGCCATAATCACGGCGTTTTTCTCGCGCACGCTGGGCTTTACCTGGCTGGCGCTGCTGATCGTCATCGCGGAATTGCTGATCGTCATCACCCGCTTCATCTTTTCCTACGAACAGGTATTCATGGGCGATCTCGTGCGGTTCTGGTACGCGGCCCTGTTCCTGTTCGCCAGCGCCTATACCCTGCTGGAGGAAGGTCATGTGCGGGTCGATGTGTTCTATGCCGCTTTCGATTCCCGCCGTAAGGGATTGGTCAATGCCTTCGGCTCCATTTTCCTCGGTATTACCCTCTGTTGGGTGATCCTGATCGTCGGCATGGGCGGAAAGAACGCGGTGATCAATTCGCCGGTCCTAGCCTGGGAAACGACTCAGACCGGATTTTCCATGTACGTCAAATACATGATGGCCGGTTTTCTCGCTGTCTTCGCCATATCCATGATGATTCAATTCGTCAGCTACATGCTGGACGGTGTCGCCGACGCCAGGGGAGAGCCCGGCGGCCGCGACCATTCAAGCCACACGATCCAGTAAGCGACAGGGGCCGCTAGTCAATGGAACTCGTCTTCCTCGTCATTCTCATGATCACCATGGCCTATGCGCTGGGTGTCGGATTTCCCGTCGCTTTTGCACTGCCGGGATCAGCCATCATCACCATTTCCCTGGCCGCCCTTTGTGGTTGGCTGTTTGCGGGCAATGTCGATGCCTACTTTGCTCAGGGCGGCGCCTGGCAATGGCTCAGCGCCGGGGTAACCAATTTCCGGGGCGTCTATTGGGAGGCCGAGCGCGATACCCTGATCGCCATCCCGTTGTTCATCTTCATGGGCATCATGCTGCAGCGCTCGAAACTGGCCGAAGACCTGCTGGTCACCATGGCGCAATTGTTCGGACCGGTGCCGGGCGGCCTTGGCATTTCGGTGATTTTCGTCGGCGCCCTTCTGGCCGCGACGACGGGCATCGTCGGCGCCACCGTCGTCGCCATGGGCCTGATCTCGTTGCCGGCGATGATGCGCAACAAATACGCCAATTCGCTGTCGACCGGCACCATCGCGGCATCGGGTACCCTGGGGCAGATCATCCCGCCGTCCATCGTGCTGATCATCCTGGCGGACCAGCTTGCCAGCGCCGTCGATCAGGCATCGACCACGCGTAAGGAGCTGTTCAAGGAATCGACGGGCAATCTGCTGATGCCGTCAGGCTTCGACGTGACCTCGACCAGCGCCGGTGAAATGTTCCTGGGCGCCTTTGTGCCGGGCTTGGTTTTGGTCGGCCTGTATATGGGCTATGTCCTGATTTTGGCCTTTTTCAAACCGAAAATGGCGCCTGCCGTGCACCGCGAGGGCGCACTCGACCGCGCGTTCATGGTCAAGGTGTTCGTCACGCTGGTGCCGCCGCTGACTCTGATCTTCCTGGTTCTTGGTTCCATCATCACCGGTGTCGCGACGGTCAACCAGGCCGGCGCCATCGGTGCGGCGGGGGCGCTGATCATGGGCGGTTATCGCCTTCGCGACGGCCACCGGAACGCCTATTACCCGGCGATCATCGCCCTGGTGTCCCTGGTCGCGCTCGCGGTTATCAGCACGTATTTCCAGATCAACATCAAATCGATCAACAGCGACTTCGACAGGCTCGGCCTGGTGCTTGGCCTGTTTTTCACGGCGACCTTGATCCTTTCCGTCGGCTGGAGTGGCTGGCGGGCGTGGAAGATCGAAGACACCCTGCAAGGCGTGATGGTTGAAACCGCCAAGACCACGGCCCTGGTGTTCATCATTCTGATTGGCGCCGCGATGCTGACGGCCGCGTTCCGTGCGTTCGGCGGCGAGGAACTGGTGCGTGAATTCCTGACCGGCATGCCCGGCGGTTTCTGGGCTCAGTTCACCATCGTCATGCTGGTCATCTTCATCATGGGGTTCTTCCTGGACTTCATCGAAATCGCCGTTGTGGTGGTGCCCATCGTGGCGCCGATCCTGCTCATGGACCCCTCGGCCAACATTACCGCCGTGTGGTTGGGGGTGATGATTGGTTTGAACATTCAAACCTCGTTCCTGACCCCGCCCTTCGGTTTCGCCCTGTTCTATCTGCGCGGCGTCGCCCCGCCCAGCGTGGCGACCATCCAGATGTACAAGGGCGTGGTGCCGTTCATCTGTCTGCAGCTGTTCGCCCTTGTCATCGTCGGTCTGACGCCGCAGTTGGTGAACTATCTGCCGCAGCGCGTGAGCCTGACGTCGGAAACGGCGCCGCCGCCGCGCAACCCGGCGCTGTCGTCCTGCGTGCAGGACCATCTGTTCAAGGTTTATGACGCCAAGGGCGACGTCCTGCGCGCGGCCATCGCCAAGGCCAGGACACTGGATTTGTCGCCGCTTCCCGGCGAACTTCGCGGCGATTTGAAGGGAAGTTTCGACAAGGCTGAAAAGACGTTCGATCTGGTCGCCAAAATCCGGGCGACGCAAAAGATCATCGACGAGGCCACGCCGGGCTACCTGCCGCTGCATGTGGAGGTGCGTGAAACCCAGCGCCAGGCCCGCCGCCTGAAGGAAGAGATCAAGCATCTGCAGTCGACGATCCGCCAACTGCCCCGGAATGAACGGGGTGAGGCGCGGAAGAACAAGCTGGAGGCAAAGATCGAGGAACTTCGGGCCGAGGTCAAAGTCTACGAAGCCAAGGTCCCCGACAACTGGCGGGCGGACCATGCGGCTTTCGCCAAGTTACAGAAGGCGGAGACGCTGGCCATCCGGCTGTATGAACGCAACGTGGATGGGGCCTACGAGCCGCTCCAGGAGGTCACTAAGGTGATCGCCGGGGCGGATGCCCTGGCGGCGCTTGGCAAGGCGCTGGCGGGCTTGCCCGCCGCCGTCAGCGGCGCGGCCGATCCTGAAAAGGCCATGGACGCCGTCAATGAGGTCGAGAAGGTCATGCGCGAGGTGCCGGGCACCCGCGAGATCCAGAAGCCATTGGCGGATGCCCGTCGTGCCATGCGCGGCGACAAGCCCGATGTGGAGAAATCACTGAAGGCCCTGGCCGATGCCCAGGCGGCGTACGACAAGGACATCGCCTGGCGCAAGAAGGCGGCGGCGGAGCTCAGCGCGGGGCTTGCCGAATATGAACAGGCGATCCGCATGAACATCGGCTTGCGCCTGCAACCGAAACTGTCCAAGGAACAGGCCCTCGACGTTGCTTCCTGCATGGCCAACCCGCGCGACCTGACGTTGCACTTCTAGACCCGGCCGGAGGAGGCAGCCCATCATGCCGCCGGTCCTGAGGGCAGCACTATGGATGCTGGGGACGCTCACGTCCCTGGCGCTCATGGCCATCGCCGGGCGCGAATTGTCGGCGGAACTGTCGACCTTGCAGATTCTGTTCTTCCGCAGCGCCATCGGCCTTGTGATCATTCTGGCCGTGATCTGGCGGGTGGGCCGGCACCATCTGACGACCCTTCAGCCGGGCCTGCAGGTTCTGCGCAACGTCGCCCATTACATCGGACAATTCGGCTGGTTCTACGGCATTTCATTATTGCCGCTGGCCCAGGTATTCGCGCTTGAGTTCACCATGCCGGTCTGGGCGACGCTTCTGGCCCCGCTGCTGTTGAAGGAACAGATCACGCCCAGACGGGCCCTGGTCGTGGTGATCGGCTTCGTTGGCATCCTGATCGTCGTGCGCCCGGGGCTGGTGACGATCAGCCCGGCCGCCCTGGCCGTGCTGATGGCGGCTGTCGGATACGCTTTCGCCTATACCCTGACGAAGAAACTGACGCGCACGGATACGGCGCTCGCCATCGTGTTTTACATGTGTCTGGTGCAGTTGCCGCTTGGCCTGATCCCGTCACTGTTCGATTGGGTCAATCCGTCGGCCGCCATGTGGCCCTGGATTCTGGCGGTCAGCGTTACCGGGCTCAGCGCCCATTACTGCCTTGCACGCGCGTTCGCCGAGGCCGACGCCATCGTTGTCGTGCCCATGGAATTCTTGCGCCTGCCGCTGATCGCTGTTGCCGGGCTGCTGTTCTACGGGGAGCCCCTGGACCCCTGGGTCCTGGGTGGCGCCGCGGTGATCTTTGCGGGAAATTTCCTCAACATTCTGGGCGAACGCAAGCGCGTCTAGAGACGCGCGTGGTGTGCCGTTTGCCGCCTCCGCGATGTTCGCGGCAGCGGGGGTTTCGGCATTATTTGCAAATTATTCTTATTCCAGTGACTGGGGTCACATCCCGCGACATAGCGCTTACCCAATATGGGGAAGGGTCGTTGACCGATGTCGTTTGTACGGCTGTGCTTGGGGGCAGGCAATAGAGCGAAGGTAATATAATGAATACCCGTTTCGTCGTTCGTGGTCCGCATTCTCCGGAAAAAATAAAAGCATATCAGCGCCTTAAAGGTGCAGGCCGTGACTTGGCCGAAGCCATCGCCGAACAGCGGGAGCAGATGCAGCGCCTTCAGGGGAATCTGAATTCCCTGGATGAGGCCCTCGACCGGGTAACCGATTCGATGGTACGGGCGGCATCGGTTGATGATGAGGAGGAGTAACCGTTGCACAGGTCGCGCAGGTTGCCGGACATGCAGCGTCGGACACTATGGTTAGGTCCGCCGTTGGATTGGCGCACTACTCGGGCAGGGGAATGAACTCCGTCTCGCCGGGCACCTTCGCGAACCGGCCGTTCTTCCAATCGTCCTTGGCCTGTTCGATGCGGTCCGACGAATGGGACACGAAATTCCAGAACATGAAACGGGGCTGATTCGGCCGCGCGCCGGGCACGGTGTCGAGCGGTGCGCCGCCCAGAACCATGACCTTGGCTGCCGTATGGCCGGTCATGACCACATCCGGGCCTTCGTGGAAGATCACGGTCTGTCCGGCCTGGAAGGTCTGGCCGTCGATCACCACTTGGCCCTCGGCGACGTGGGCCGCGCGCTCCGCATGGTCGGGCGGCAGGGTGAAGGTCGACCCGGCGGCAAGGCGCAGATCGGCGTAAAAAATGGGAGAGAAGAACTCCACCGGCGACGTTCGCCCGGCCATGGTGCCGGCGATCAGCGCGACCTCCGCGCCGTCGTCCTGCCAGCGGGGCAGGGCGTCCGCCGGATAATGGACGAAGGACGGGGCCGTTTCTTCATCCGCGATGGGCAGGGCCACCCAGGCTTGCAGGCCGAACAGCGGGCCGCCCGCCGCCCGCACGTCGCCCGGGGTGCGTTCTGAATGGACGATGCCGCGCCCAGCGGTCATCCAGTTGATCTCGCCGGGCCGGATGTCCTGATCGAACCCTAGGCTGTCCTTGTGCCCGATCACGCCGTCGTACAGATAGGTGATGGTGGCGAGCCCGATGTGCGGATGTGGGCGCACGTCGATGCCCTGTCCCGGCTTGAACACGGCCGGGCCCATCTGATCCAGGAATACGAAGGGACCGACGCTGCGCCGCTGGGACGACGGCAGCGACCGACGCACGATCAGCCCGCCGATGTCATGTTCCTTGGGCGTGACGACCAGGGCAATCACACCGTCGTCCGGCGCGTCCTTGCACTGCGGTTCGTCGGCGGGCTGCCAGCTCATGTCCTGTCCCCTGTCCTTATTCGGCAAGCCAGCGGTCGCGGATGCGGTTCACTTCGTCGAAATGGTGGCGTGCCATCTTCATGGTCGGGGCCAGGGGCTCCTGATAGAAGAAGTCGGGCAGTTCGTCATCCTCGCTGGTAAATCCGGCGGCCTTGTTGAACTTTTCTTCAAGAACCAGGGTCTCCTTGCCCAGGCGGTCGAAGAATTCGGTCTCGAAGGTCGTGCCCACGGCGTCGTTGAGGGCGGTGACGATCAGGTCCGGATTGACGTTGGTCACGGACCGCCCGAACACACAGATCCCCAGGGAATCGACAGCGGCGCATTTGGCCTGGATCTTCAGGCTTTCCAGGGCCAGTTCCTCCGTCGACTTGCCGGCGCATTCGAAGGTCGGCAGGTTGCCGGTCGTGTGGTCGGCCCCCTGGGCCGTCAGCATCATGGAAATGCCCGTAACCTCGATCACCCGGGGGTCATAGGCGCTGAGGGCCTGCTTCTTGATCACCGGCAGGCGTTTGATGCCGTAATGTTCACCGACCCGGGCCGTTCCTTGTGCCAGGATCCGGCCCCGTTCGTTGCCTTCGCGGATGTCGGCCAGGGCTTCCAGCATGAAGTTTTCGTCGCCGTACTCGCCGTGCCCCGCGTCCATCAAGGCGCCCAGCAGGGCCCCCGTTTCGATGGTGTCGATGGCCAGATCGTTGGCGACCGCGTTGAGGCGGGCCACCTGGTCCGGATGGGTCAGCCCGCAGTTGGTGCCGAGCAGGCCGATGGTCTCGTACTCAAGTGGTGCCACCAATTCGTTGCCGTTTTCATCGGCGTAGACGTTGGAGCACTTGATCATGCAGCCGGGCATGCAGGCATGGGTGGTTTCGCCGCCGCGTTCCAGGTTCTGTTCGCGGATGTAATCGCCGCCCATCTTCAGGCGTTCCTTGGCCGTGTCGACCAACTGCCCGGATGAGAAGTTACGCACCGGCAGGCCGCCCAGATGGTTGATCACGTCGGCGACCAGGGCCGTGCCGCGCGCACCCAGGTTCTGGGTCGCCGGGTCGTCCTTGATCATGCCACCGTAGGTTTTGATCGACTGCATCAGTTTCTTGCGCTCGTGGAAGTCGGGCATCTTGTGCTTGTCGCAGACGATGGCCTTTACCTTTTTCGAGCCCATCACCGCCCCCACGCCGCCGCGCGCGGAAATGCGCGTCGGGCGGCCTTCGGGG
>CEQK01057277.1_pt1 | contig 19595 bp, 20 predicted proteins | sample 531051 | NCBI WGS metagenome assembly CEQK01 (sample SAMEA2621229, study PRJEB7988) | marine metagenome | biome: marine biome (ENVO:00000447); feature: deep chlorophyll maximum layer (ENVO:xxxxxxxx); material: "saline water (ENVO:00002010), including plankton (ENVO:xxxxxxxx)" | depth 150 m
CTGGTCATGAACCGGGGCAAGCGGTCGGTCGCCGTCGATCTCAAAACCCCGGGCGGTCAGGCCGCCGTTCGGCGCATGGCGCTCGAGGCCGACGTGCTGCTGGAAAACTACCGCCAGGGCACCCTGGCCAAGCTGGGCCTGGATTACGAAACCTTGAAAAAGGAAAACCCCAAGCTGGTGTGGTGCTCCATCTCCGGCTTCGGGCAGACGGGGCCTTACGCGGAACGCGGCGGCTTCGATCTGATCGCCCAGGGCATGTCGGGGCTCATGCATATCACCGGCGAAGGCCCGGGCCGCCCGCCCTGCAAGGTCGGCTCGCCGATCACCGACATCACCGCCGGCCTGCTGGCGGCCATGGGCGTGTCCGCCGCCTATGCCCATGCGGTCAAGACCGGCCAGGGCCAGGTCGTCGATACCTCTTTGTTCGAGGCCGGGATCATCCATACCTATTGGCAGTCAGCGATCGCCTTCGCGACCGGGGAATCTCCCGCCGCGATGGGATCGGCCCATCCCCTGAACGCCCCCTATCAGGCGTTCGAAACCGCCGACGGCTGGATCACCTGCGGCGCCGCCAATCAGCGGACATGGGAACGCCTGCTTGAAGCCCTCGACAATCCCGAGATCGCCAATGATCCCCGGTTCACGGACAACACCGGGCGCATGGCCAACCGCCAGGCGCTCGAAGACGTGCTGACGCCGATCTTCAAATCGAAACCCTCCGCCGACTGGCTCGCCAGGTTCGATGCGGTGGGCCTGCCCGCCGGCCCGGTCCTCGACATCACGCAGATGCACGCCGACCCGCACGCCATCGCCCGTGACATGATCGTCGAGGTCCCGCACAAGACGTTGGGCACCGCCAAGGCGCTCGGCATGCCGGTGAAGTTTTCCGGCACGCCGGCGAAAACGGATCAGGGGGCGCCGGTCTATGGCCAGCACACGCGGGAAGTTCTCGCCGAATACGGCTATGGCGCCGACGAGATCCAGGCCCTGATCGACGACGGGGCGGTGATCGCCGCCGACTAGATGCGCGGTTGCGGGATCAGCGACGGGCGGCAGCCAAAGTCACGGTGACACGCAGTACCTTGTCCGCGCGGCGCAGGGTCATCTCCACGGTGTCTCCCGCACGGTGGCGGAACAGGGCTGCACGGAAATGTCTCGGAGACATTATGGGTCTGCCGCCGATTTGGGTGACGATGTCCCCGGCGTCGATCCCGGCGGCGAAGGCGGGACCGTCCCGCACCACCTCGGCCACGGCGACGCCGCCGGTCGTCATTTGCTGAAAGTCGGATAGGGCGGCCGTTTCCATTCCCGCCGTCGCCTCCAAAACCTTGCCGTAAGCCAACAGGTCACGGACCACACGGTCAAGCAGCGGGCGAGACGTTGCGAAGTTGACACCGATATTGGCGTCGGATCCTTGCGCGAAGATGGCCGAGACCAGACCGATCAGCCGACCTTTGCCGTCGACCAAAGCCCCACCGGACCCGCCCGGGTTGACCGCCGCGTCGGTTTGGATGAAATCCTCGATCTCGTTGAACCCGGCGTTGGCCCGGCCCACGCCCGAGACGACGCCGCAGGATACGGACACGCCCCGCCCGAACGGATTGCCGATGGCGCAGACCGGCTCGGCCAGGTTTGGTTCGGGTCCCGGTTCGGCGACCGGCAGATCGGCCGCAATCTGCAACAGCGCAATGTCCGTCGCCTTGTGGCGGCCGATGATTTCTGCCGGGACGATTCGCCCGTCGGCCAAGCGCGCACGTACGGCAACGGCGTCGCCCAGGACATGGTCGTTGGTCACAACATAGCGGTCGGGCAGCACCACGACGCCTGAGCCCTCCGGAGCGATGCGCCCATCGGCGCTTTTCGGCGCGAAGCCGGGCCGCACGCCCTGCCAACTCGGCAGCACGACAACCACGGACTGTGCCGCCTTGGCCACGGCGGCGGGATCGATGCCGTCGGCCGCTCCCATGCGGGGTGCCAAAGCAAGGGTTGCCGCCAGGGCGGAAGCAATGAGAAAGCGTGCGCTCATGCCTTCGTCTTTACCATGATGCGAAGCGGCCTGCCGACCTCTATATTGGCAGGTCAGAACTTGGGAGGAATTCCGACACAATGAAATTCGCACGCACCATCCGGCTCGACGCCTCGGACCAGAACGTGTTTGACAACCCGGCGGAACCGGGCGAATGGGCCGTTGCCGGCACTTTTGAATTCGCCGATGGCGATCCGTCCTCCTGGACCAATAAACAGCAGCTGGCGTTCAAAAGCGGCTGGCTCGGCCTCGGCAGTTTCGGGCGGTCGACCTTCGTGCAGGTCGCGGTGCTGCCCGATGGTCAGGTCGAGGATGCGGTACGGGTTTTGGCCGGACATCTGTTCGAACGCTACGGTGCGCCCGACATGATGGCCGCCCTCGACGCGGCCCGGGGCGAATGCCGCGACATGGCGGATCTTTGCGATCATCCGGCGGGTACCTTGCTTGCCATCGAACGGGACCTGACCGACGAAGGCATCGCCGAGCGTGTGCGTATCATCCCCGCCAAGGGCGAAGGCCAGCACGCCCGCATCTGGGGCGTGGCGGGGGATGATCCGGCCTGATCCGCCCACGGAATCCGCCGCATTCCGCTCAACTCCGTCTCACACCCTTGTGATGCCCTGCGACGTCAACGTTACGCCCGCTGTCCGCATGCACGGGTACACTCCCCATCGACCGGACACGAGAGCCGGATCACAGGCTTCACCTAAGGAGAGTACCCAATGTCGATTCAGAAAAAGACCGCCGGCGTCACGCTGGCCACTGCCGCCGCCGCCCTGTTCATCGCCGGCGCCGCCATGACGGTCGCCCCGACCGCGGCCCAGGCCGAAGGCGTCAAATGCATGGGCGCCAATTCCTGCAAGGGCCATGGTTCATGCAAGACCGCGTCCAACGAATGCAAGGGTCACAACGCCTGCAAGGGCAAGGGCTGGGTGTCCACCAAATCCGAAAAGGAATGCATGGAAATGGGCGGCACGGTCGCCAAGTAACGGCATCCGGCACCTTATCCAACACGACGGATTTCGGGGGGGCGGAGGCATCCGGCCCCTCGTTTCCGTTTCGCGCTAGGCTTCCTTCCATGACTCTCTGCCAGGATCCCTTCCAAGGTTTTGGGCTCGGCCTGCGGCCGCAGCACTTCCCGGATATTCTCGGCCCCGACGGGGACGAAGACCTGGGCCGCGTCGACTGGTTCGAAATCATCTCGGAAAACTTCATGGCCGTGGGCGGCATGCCGCTGCGCAACCTGATGGCCGTGCGCGAACGCCGTCCCATGGCCATGCACGGGGTGTCGCTGTCGATCGGCGCTCCCGATCCCCTGGATGACGACTATCTCAAAAAACTGAAATCGCTGGCCGATCTGATCGACCCTGCGGTCGTCTCCGACCATCTGTGCTGGACCGGGGCCCACGGCGTCAATCTGCACGATCTGCTGCCCCTGCCCTTGACCGAGGAAACCCTGAACCATGTGGCGGCGCGGGTGGGCCGGGTGCAGGATGCCTTGGGGCGGCGCATCGCCCTTGAAAACGCATCGACCTATGTCACCTTCACGTCGGACACCATGGACGAATGGGACTTCCTGGCGGAGCTGACGCGGCGGGCCGATTGCGACCTGTTGCTCGACATCAACAATGTCTATGTCTCGGCCTTCAATCACGGGTTCGACGCCGCCGACTATCTGGCGGGTATTCCCAAGGACCGGGTGCGCCAGATTCATCTGGCCGGGCACGAGCACAACGGCGACCATATCGTTGACACCCATGACGCGCCGGTGGCGGAGCCCGTGTGGGATCTCTACCGCGCCGCCGTCGCCCGCTTCGGGGCGGTGCCGACGATGATCGAGCGCGACGCCAACATCCCGCCCTTTGCAGACCTGGTGGAAGAACTGGGGGCCGCGCGGCGTCTGGCGGCCGAAGCCCTGGGCGAGGCTGCGGCATGACCGCGCCCCTGTTCGAACTCCAGGACCTGTTCCAGGATCGGCTGTTGACCGGACGTGCGGATATCGAAGCGCACCTGACCTCGGGCGGCCCGTTCCTCAAGGTCTACGACCATGCCTATGTGGCGCGCCTGTTGGAAGTAATGGGCGAGGATTTTCCCGCCGTGCACACCTTGCTCGGCGACGATGCCTTCGCCGAGGCGGCGTCGGCCTATGTGCGGGGGCATCCATCGCGGGCACGATCCGTGCGCTGGCTGGGCGCGGGGTTCAGGAATTGGCTTGGCGACACCGTGCCCTGGTCGGACCTGCCCGTCGTGGCCGACATGGCGGCCTTCGAATGGGGTCTGGGCCTGGCGTTCGATGCGCCCGACGCGGATGCCCTGGGTGTCGCGGCGCTGGCCGCCGTGCCGCCGGAAGCTTGGCCGATCCTGACCTTCGATTTTCACCCCGCGCTGAACACGGCGGCCCTTCGCCACGATGTCGCCCCGTTCCAACAGGCCATGGCCCGAAACCAGGACCCGGACGCCGCCCCCGAAGAATTCGCGGACGGGTCGCAGACCTGGGCCTTCTGGCGCGACGGGGGAACCTGCCAGGTTCGCTACCGTGCCTTGGCACGGGACGAAGCGGTGGGGTTCGCCCTGCTGTGGGACGGCGGGGATTTCCAGGCTTTGTGTGAAATCCTTGCAGAGGTCAGCGACGAGGATGCGGCTGCCTTGCATGCCGCAGGATACCTACGGGGTTGGATCGAAGCGGGCTGGATCACCGGCTTGTCCGCGCCGGGTCTGAGCTGGGCCTGACCGGAAAGTCGGGCTGGGCGGCTGGTGACCCCGGCAGGATTTGAACCTGCGACCCCAGGATTAGGAATCCTGTGCTCTATCCGACTGAGCTACGGGGCCCTGTCGCCAGCTGCCTGACGCGCGATTATGCGCGCCCGTCTATACCACAGGTCTCCGCGCCGATTCCAAGATTTGCTGGTGGGGATGGTGGGGGCGGCGGACGGCCTATTTGAACATGCGCTTGATGCGGTCCATGGACATGGAATAGTTCAGCATGACCGATTCCACGCCGGGATTGCCGTCGCCCAAGCCCGCGTTCGACGAATGGTCGATGGAAATGCCGAGGCGCGAACGGTCGTCGAAGCGGTAGGCGAGTTCCAGGCGCGAGCGGAATTCAAGCTCGTGCCCCAAGTCCAGGTTCGACGTGGCGCCCCGCCAGTAGGTCGGCGAGAACTGAGGCGTCAGCACGAAGCGGCGGCCCAAATAGATGTCGACCAGCACGCCGGCCCCGATGAACGACGAATTGTTGGTCGCATAGGCGGCGGTCAGGAACGGTTTGAAGATCCAGAATTTGTTGCCGAACCGGTAGTCCAGGCGGATTTCCGCGTCCTCTTCCCGGTTGCGCAGGATGTCGAACTTGCCGACCGCAAGGGTCAGGAAGTCGGGGTCGTCGGCGGCCCGTGCCGCGCCGGACGGCAATGCCGTCACGGCGGCAAGCAATGCCGGAACGATCAATTTCTTGAACATGTTCGCTCTTCCCCGATATGACCCGCTTATCGGGCCCGCCCCTTTGGCCCGCATCTTAAGGGATCAGGCTGATCTTTCAAGCCGTTACGCATGGGAACGGGGTTAGACCGCGTCGAGCCGCCGAAAGCCGTCCATGGCTTTGACCAGGGATGAGCGGATGCCCGGCTCCATGGCCGAATGGCCGGCATCGGGCACGATGACGTAGTCGGCGTCGGGCCAGGCCTGCGCCAGTTCGTCCGCCGTGACGATCGGACAGACCATGTCATAGCGGCCCTGCACGATGACGCAGGGCAGATGGGTGATGCGTCCGATGTTGGTGAGCAGGTGGTTTTCCGCCATGAACACGTCGTTGACGAAGTAATGGGCCTCCAGCCGGGCCAGGGACAGGGCCCCCCGCCCGGACCCGCCACCCCCGCCGCTGTGATGCAGGGTCGAACAGGCGGATTCGAACTGGCTCCAGACCTCGGCCGCCGGACGGTGAATGTCCGGGTCGGGGTCGTTCAGGCGTTTGTGGTAGGCGGTCAGGATGTCGCCCCGTTCGTTTTCGGGCAGATATCCCGAGAACCGGCGCCAGGCTTCGGGGTACACCCGTTTCATGTCGTAGAGGAACCAGTCGACCTCCGACTGACGGCCGAGAAAGATGCCGCGCAGCGCGAAGCCCCGGCAGCGGTCCGGATGGGCGATGCCGTAGGCCAGCGCCAGGGTCGACCCCCAGGAGCCGCCGAACACGAACCATTTGTCGATGTCGAGCTGGCGGCGCAGGGCCTCCATGTCGTCGATCAGGTCCTGGGTCGTGTTGTTGCGGGTCTCGCCGAAGGGGGTGGAGCGCCCGGCGCCGCGCTGGTCGAACACGACGATGCGGTAATGATCGGGGTCGAAGAACCGGCGGTGCGACGGGTTGGAGCCGGCCCCCGGCCCGCCGTGCAGAAAGACCACCGGCACGCCGGTCGGATTGCCTGACTGTTCCCAATAGATGCGATGCCCGCCGGAAACGTCCAGATGGCCCTGGGCATGGGGCTCGATCCGGGGATAGAGGTCCGGCGACGGGCGGTTCAAGGCGGAGTTGGATTTATCCAATGTTCGTTGGCCGGTTCGGGTTTTCAAAGGCCCTCAAGGGGCGGTTGGCGGGCGCGGGCCCTCGTTAATTAAGTTGGCCGGAAATCGCATATTTCAACAGGCGCACGACCTGATCGGGCGTTTCCGCCGTTGCCATGGCGGCACCGTTCACTTCCTTCAACGCGTGGGTCAGGGACGGATCGTGCAGCGTGATCATCGGCGTCCCAAGGGCGGCGGCATATCCGGCGTCGAAGGCGGCGTTCCATTGTTTGTACTTGTCGCCGAAGCGCACGACAACCACGTCGGCGCGTTCCATCAAGGTGCGGGTGCGGATGGCGTTGACCTTTGCACCCTTGTGGTCCTTCCAGAACGGGTCGGGCTCGTCACCCAGAATGGCCACGCCGCAATCGTCGCTCGATGCATGGTCGGTCACCGGGCCGACGAATTCGATGGGCAGGCCTGCTTCGGCGGCGCCGGCGGCGATCTGGTCGCGCCAGTCGGTATGAATTTCGCCGGACAGATAAACAGTCCAGGGCGTATCGTCGCTGAACGGGCGGTTGTTCGCTTGGTTGCTCACTGGGTCGTTCCCTTCGTTTTCTGATTTTCGGTCAGCGCAGGGCCGTGTGCAGGCCCCGTTGAATCTCAAGGTAATCGGAATGGTCGGGTCCGATAAACCCCCGGCGGATTAAAAAGTCGATGACGACGACCCCGCAGTTGAATTTGAAATCTTCGCTCTCGCGCACAGTGTCCATGACCTGGTCCATGGACCACAAGTAGAATTCCTCGACCTCGCCGTCCGTGTTGCGCGGCTGGAAGTCGGCCGGAAGCTCCAGATCGTAGTTGAACAATACGTCGCGGCGCAGGCCCTCGGGCCGCTCCGTGCAGTAGGACATGGCCCCGATGGGCTTGGCCCGGCGGGCGATGTCCTCGGGAATTCCGGCTTCCTCGACACATTCCTTGATCAGATTGTCCATCACGCCGATCCCGGCGGGCAGGCCGCCGGCGACAAGCTGATCCAGCTTGCCGGGCCCTGTCGGCTTGGTCATCGAGCGCTTCCCGACCCACATCTTCAGCCGGTCGCCGTCTCGCACGAACCCGTTCAGATGCACACCGTAGCCCAAGGTCCCGAACAGGGGCACGGCCGCGCGTTCCATCTGGAACAGCGGCATGGTCCCCCAGTCCTCGCAAACGGCATAGGGTTCGTTGCGCCAGCCGGGGATCAGGTCCCGTGATCGCAGTTCGGCCAGGACCTCGGCCATGGCGGCGCTGCGCGACGCCGCATCGCCCAGTTCCGGGGCCAGCGCGACCTCGGCATCGGACATCTGCAAAACCGCCCCGAAATCGGCCAACTGGGGAATGAAATCCCGATGGATCAGGCCGACCCGCTTGTGGTCCGCGGTGAAGGGCCGATAGGCCGACGGCTCCCAGGTCTGCAGGGCGCGGACACGCTCCAGATAGCTCATGCGGATGTCCCGCCCAGGGGATTAGGCATGGGCGTCACCTTGCTTCTCGGCGACCAGAACAGCCTCGACACAGAACTGACGGCGCAGTTCCTGGGCAATGAGCCGGGCCTGTTCCGCGTCCGTATCTTCAAGATGAACCTCAACGACCAGGCCTTCCTTCGGCGTGGATGTGCGGCTGGCGTGGATGTGCCCGGGGATCAGGCCGCGCTTGGCGAAAACCTCGACCACGCGGGGCAGGGTGCCCGGATCGGCCAGGGCCTGTACGGAAAAGCATTGCGTCGGCCGGGCCTTGCGTTCGTGTCGCGCACGGGAAGCCGGGGAAAAAGCGGGGGAATGCGGGGCGTGCCCGCGGTCTTGGGTCTGCATCGGAAAATCCTTTGGCGTGGGGGAAGCCGGTCACGGCGAATCAGAAAAGGCCCGGTCCTCGATTACGAGGCCGGGACGATAATTCGCCGGATGGTTCCGGTCACACGGAGGGGCGATGCAATCCTCATGCCCTGATGATAGTCCGCCCGCCTTAAAATTCAAGGCGGGCGGCAAAAAGCGCGGAAAAGTGATCACCTGGGCACGGGTGCCGTGATCAGATATGGGCGATCAGGCGGCGGCGACCTTGCGGCCGTCCTTGGTGATGCGCCTAGGCCGCAGCCACCTTGCGGCCGTCTTTAGTGATGCGAATGTAGGCCTTGGCGCAATGGCTGCGGCAATAAGGTTTGCCGTCCAGGGATTCCTCGCCGCAGAAATGGAAATCTGGATCATTGGGCTCGCCCACGGGCCAGCTGCACATGCCGGGCCGCAACTTCGCCATGGTCACCAGGTTCTCGTTGACCTGGGGCTGGTCGGGCCGTTCCTTGATGGGCGACCCACGCTTGGCCAGACCGAGACGATGAACCTTGCCGATCACCGCGTTCTTGGTAATGCCGAGGCGGCGGCCGATTTCGCTGGTCGGCAGTCCCTCGTCCCACAGGGCGATCAGGGCGTTGACCCGCTGGGGCGTCCATTCGTACGTCGTTTGCATGTACCCTTGCCTCCCGCTTTTCGGCCCGATGTCGCATCGCGGCCGAAATCCAAATTTCTTGCCCCTGGAACGGATATTTGCGGGTCATACCGGCCCGAAATGCCCATTTTTGCCCGAAAATCAGGCTGGAACGCGTTAATAATTACAAGATTTCGCCTGACCGTCAACTAGCTCCACCACATATAGTTATCCACAATACATGTTGTGTTGTTGATAAAAACCTAAACTAGAGAGGATTTCTGGGACGCAGACGCAAAAAAATTCCTTTGTCGGGCGAGGGGGTCGGTATAATCGGGGGAAGCCGAAGGGGGAATTTGGCGGGACCATCAGGAGTGACGAAAAATGGCTGTCGATAAGAACGGCATGGATGAATGGGCGGCGGCGGCCGCCAAGGAACTGAAGGGCAAATCCCCCGACGATCTGATCTGGCAGACGCCGGAAGGCATCGCGGTGAAGCCGCTGTACACGGCGGCGGACCTGGAGGGGCTGGAACATATCGATTCCCTGCCCGGCTTCGCCCCCTATCTGCGCGGCCCCCGCGCCACCATGTACGCCAACCGGCCTTGGACCATCCGGCAGTACGCGGGCTTTTCCACGGCCGAGGATTCCAACAAGTTCTATCGCGACAACTTGGCCGCTGGGCAAAAGGGCCTGTCGGTGGCCTTCGACCTGGCGACCCACCGAGGATATGATTCAGATCATCCCCGCGTGGTCGGCGATGTCGGCAAGGCCGGGGTGGCGATTGATTCCGTCGAGGACATGAAGATCCTGTTCGACGGCATCCCACTCGACGAGATGTCCGTCTCCATGACCATGAACGGCGCCGTGCTGCCCGTGCTGGCGGGCTATATCGTCGCGGCCGAGGAACAGGGGGTGTCGGCGGACAAGCTGTCCGGCACCATCCAGAACGACATCCTCAAGGAATTCATGGTGCGCAACACCTACATCTATCCGCCGACGCCTTCCATGCGCATCGTCGCCGACATCATCGAATACACGGCCCTCAACATGCCGCGCTTCAATTCGATTTCGATCTCCGGCTATCACATGCAGGAAGCGGGGGCGACGGCAGTCCAGGAACTGGCCTTCACGCTCGCCGACGGCCTGGAATACGTGCGCGCGGCCAAGGCCAAGGGCCTGGACGTGGATAAGTTCGCGCCGCGCCTGTCGTTCTTCTTCGCCATCGGCATGAACTTCTTCATGGAGGTCGCCAAGCTGCGCGCGGCGCGCCTGTTGTGGTCGGAACTGATGGCCCAGTTCGAACCGAAGGACCCCCGGTCCTCCATGCTGCGCACCCATTGCCAGACCTCGGGCGTGTCGCTGACGGCGCGCGATCCCTACAACAACGTGGTGCGCACCACCATCGAATGCATGGCCGCGGTCCTGGGCGGCACGCAGAGCCTGCACACCAATGCCCTCGACGAAGCGATTGCGCTGCCGACCCCGTTCTCGGCCCGCATCGCCCGCAACACGCAGTTGATCGTGGCCGAGGAAACGGGCATCCCGCAGGTCATCGATCCGCTTGCCGGCAGCTATTACGTGGAAAGCCTCACGGCCTCCCTGGCTCAGGCGGCGCGGGAACTGATTGCGCAGGTCGAAGACCTCGGCGGCATGACCAAGGCCGTGGAAGAGGGGATGCCCAAGAAGGTGATCGAGGAAGCGGCCGCGCGCAAGCAGGCGCGGGTCGACCGTGGCGAGGAAGTCGTCGTCGGGGTCAACAAGTACGCCCGCGCGGACGAGGACGATCTCGATATTCTGGACGTCGATAACGCGGCTGTTCGCGAAAGCCAGATCAAGCGCCTCGATACCATCCGCAACACCCGTGACGCTGCCGCCTGCGAGGCGGCGCTCGACGCCCTGACCCGGGCCGCCGAAAGCGGCGAGGGCAACCTGTTGGAACTGGCCGTCGACGCGACGCGCAAGCGCGCCACCGTGGGCGAGATTTCCGACGCCCTGGAAAAGGTCTACACCCGTCATCGGGCGCAGATCCGCTCGATCTCGGGTGTCTACGGCGCGGCCTATGAAGGCGACGCCGGGTTCGACAAGATCCGCAAGGACGTCGCCGCCTTTGCCGATGCCGAAGGCCGCCGCCCGCGCATGCTGGTCGTCAAGATGGGCCAGGACGGCCACGATCGGGGCGCCAAGGTAATCGCCACGGCCTTCGCCGACATCGGCTTCGATGTCGACGTCGGCCCCCTGTTCCAGACCCCCGACGAGGCCGCCCGCCAGGCCATCGAAAACGACGTGCATGTGATCGGCGTGTCTTCTCAGGCGGCCGGCCACAAGACCCTGGTGCCGTCCCTGATCGACGAGCTGAAGGCCCAGGGCGCGGAGGACATTCTGGTCATCTGCGGCGGCGTCATCCCGGCTCAGGATTATGATTTCCTGAAGGCCAAGGGGGTTGCCGCGATCTACGGCCCCGGCACCAACATCCCGACCGCGGCCGCCGAGATCATGGAAATCATCCGCGCCCGGCCGCTCGCCGCCGAATAATCACGCGGCTCTGACCGGCCCCTGAAACGCGAAATGAAAAGCCCGCCCCGGGATCGTTCTCGGGGCGGGCTTTCATATGTTTGGCGCGGCGGCGGTAGGCCTTGGCCGATTGGATTTTCTGCTGCCGCAGGGTACGTACGGCCCGGGCCACCGGGTTCCGCCGCGCCGGTGCCTTACGTTTCATGGCGGGGCTTCCTTGTCGGTGGGCGATGGGCAAAGGACATAGGATGATTGTGCGGCAAAGGCAACGTATCCGCCTTGATGGCGCCGCAAAGTCGGGTACAATCCTGAAGATGAAAACAATCATTATTGCAATCATCGCGATAATGGCGTTGATCGCCATGCCCGTATCTTCATCGGCTGGCGGTAATGCGGTCGAACGTCCGGATGCGGATGCCATTATAAAGGCGTGCTGGGATGCAACTTTGGAGCAGCGATCTAGTCCGAGCACCGGCCGTATCTATGACGGAATACTCGATTCTGTCCAATGCCTGGAAGATCGCATCGTCGACCAGTTCAAGGTTTTTAGCCCTAATCTGACGTTGTACCTCGCGCCGGAAGATAAACGCCCCACGGTCGAAAAAGTCAGAGAGAAGTTGCGCGAAATTAGCGCTTCCGCAGGTGCATTGTATTGGTGGATTTATAATGAAAACCCTGGCTGCAAGCCGCACTGCGGTACGATGTATTATACGTTCCATTTGAGCGAAACGGCGGCGATATACGAAAAGATGTTGAAGACCATTGTGGCGCAACGGATAGAGTACGAATATTAGTCCTGCGCCACTTGTTCATTAGGGTATGGAAAATGACTTCGCCCGCGTTATCCAACCAGGGTTCGCGGGGAACGCTGGCAATCCGCGCATAAAGGCCTCCCGCGTGCGCGCAATTTCATTGTTCACGTCTTTCAGTTTGCTGCGCTTGATGGCCACGGCCAGGGCGGAACGCGTTTGCGGCCCGATATTCCCGTCGTACCGAAGTGCGCCGTTTTGGTCTTTTGACCGCAGATCCGTCCCAAGATACTTGTCCAACGCCTGTTGCAGCCACCTTCCGGCCCGTGCCGGGCTGTGCAGTACACCGGCATCATAGACATGACGCAGCAGGCGTGGGTCCATGCCGGGAATGGCCGCCATCTTGTCCAACTTGGGCAGGTCAAAATAGTCATGGCGATAAATTCCGTCGATTTGCTCATCCGTCAGGTGTTTGGTGTCTTTCGGCAGCTTCCAATGCGGGTGCCTGGCCCTAATGCCGTCGAGGGTCTTCTGCGATACTCCTTTCATTGTCGGGCCGCCCGGATCGACGGTTGCGGACCGATTTACGTAGCCGCCCTCAAGCTGCTTGGTATGGGCTAGCAGGTCATTGAAGGCCGCATTCTTCCCGTCGTTGATGGGCCAGGCCGGGGCCGGCTTGGACCGCGCGCCCTGGGGGATGCCGCTCTGAGTGATGGAGAGTGTCTCTGTCTCCGGCCTTATGTTCGGTTCCGTGTCAGGGCGCGGCGGTTTCATCTTGCCGGATGAGACGGCGCGCTGGCTGAGAACCTCCGTCGGTCCCCAGGGTTTGGCGATGCCGTCGACCCGAAGACCGCCGCCGGACAGGTCGTTGAGCCGTTCCTGTCCTTTCGCAATGCCATGCAGGAAGCCTTCGTCCGCGTCCCTGGTCGGGGCGGGCAGGATGCCGTTTTCGGCAAGAAAACTGGCGGCGCGGAACACGTCTTCGGGCTGGTTGGCCTGACCGCGGCCGACGCCTTCGGTCAGGAATGATCGCCCGAACCCGCCGAAACCGTCCGTGCCGCCGCGGCCGGGTAGGCCGGGCACGGCGGCATCAGCGCCCGCTGCCGTTGTTTCGATCGGGGTTTCGGAATTGGGCAGGTCTTTGGGGCCACCGGTGGTTCCACCCATGGGTTCGTCTCCTGTGTGATGAGGTTGGGAAATGGTTGCGTGCGGGAACTGTGATCAGGCGCGGCGTGAATCCCGCAGGCGGGAGATCCAGTCGGATTGAATCCGCCGCAACGCCCCCGTTGGTATGGCCGCCATGTAGGCGCTGGCTGATTTGAGGGCGAGGTGCTTGCGGCGACGCTGCCAGGCGTCGAGGGACCAATCGCGGGCGCTTAGCCGGATATCCGCCATGGGCAGGAAGGCCCAGGCATCGCGGACCGTGCCGTCCTCGGCCGTCACGGGCAGGGAGGTGGCGGTGTACTGCGGGCCTTCGTACTGGCTGGCCCGCGCGGCCATGGTTGGGCTGACGCCGTCCAGAAGCAGGCCGGAAACGGAGGAGCCCTTGACGGGCGCGATGGCCGGATAGTCCTGCCCGGCGACAAGCCTGCGGCGGTATCCGGCAAGCACGGCGGACACACCTTCAGGCAGCCGTCCGCCAAGGACGACTGCCTGCAGGTCGGGATCCATCAGGGTTCCGTAGAAGAAGAAGGACAGCATGCGCCGACCCTTTCTTCAGGAAGATTACCGGGGTGCGATCACCGTCGCCCCTACCGGGGCGCAATCACCATGGTCATGAGGCGGCCTTCGGTCCGGGGGAACTGTTCGACCTTGGCCTGTTCGTCGACTTCGACGCGGACGCGGTCCAACACCTTCATGCCCAGATCCTGGTGCGCCATTTCGCGGCCCCGGAAACGGATGGTCATCTTGACCTTGTCGCCGTTGTCCAGGAACTTGCGCACGGCCTTCATCTTGGTCTGATAATCATGCTCGTCGATGCCCGGGCGCATCTTAATCTCTTTGACCTCGATGACCTTCTGCTTCTTGCGGGCTTCGTTGGCTTTCTTCTGGGCCTCGTACTTGAACTTTCCGTAGTCCAGAATTTTGCACACGGGCGGATCGGCGTTGGGCGAGACCTCGACCAGGTCAAGACCTACCTCGCCGGCCATTTCGATGGCTTCCTTGGTGGAAACGACACCGACCATTTCGCCGTCGGCGTCAACCAGCCGCACTTGGGCGACATCAATATCTTCGTTAATCCGCGGACCGTCCTTGGACGGCGGCGTCTGTTGCATGGGGCGGCGTGCTATTGCCTTGCTCCTCAATCGGTTTCGACAAACGGGGTTGTTGCGGTCAAATTACCCCGCTCCGGCGGAACGTGAACGCAAATCGTTGTTTATGATTTTAAGGGGGGCGGCCTATCGACCGGCCCCGGCGCCCAACGGCCCTGCCGCTTCGGTCACTAATGTATCTATCGCCTGTTCAAGCGCAAGGATTTCTTGATCCTTACCGCCCAAACGGCGAATGGCGACCGTGCCCGCTTCGGCCTCTTTGGCGCCCACGACCATGATCACCGGCACCTTGGCGTGGCTGTGTTCGCGGATCTTGTAGTTGATCTTTTCGTTGCGGGTATCGATTTCAACCCGCAATCCCGCCTTCCGGCAGGCCTTGGCGACCTGAGCGGCGTAGGCATCGGACTCGTTGGTGATCGTCGCCACGGTGACCTGATGCGGCGCCAGCCACAGCGGGAACCGCCCGGCATAGTTCTCGATCAGGATGCCGATGAAGCGCTCGAACGAGCCCAGAATCGCCCGGTGCAGCATCACAGGGCGGTGTTTGCCGCCGTCCTCGGCGATGTAATGGGCGTCCAGGCGCTCCGGCAGCACGAAATCGACCTGCAGGGTCCCGCATTGCCAGTCGCGGCCGATGGCGTCGCGCAGCACGAATTCCAGCTTGGGCCCGTAGAACGCCCCTTCGCCCGGGTTGAGGATCGGGTCGTGGCCGGCGGCCTTGGTGGCGTCCAGCAGGGCCTTTTCCGCGCGGTCCCAGGTATCGTCCGACCCGGCGCGCACGTCTGGGCGGTCGGAAAACTTGATGACGAAGTCGTCGAAGCCGAAGTCCTTATAAACCGAGGACAATAGATCGATGAAAATCTTGGTTTCAGCCTCGATCTGGTCCGGGCGGCAGAAGATATGGGCGTCGTCCTGGGTGAAGGCGCGCACGCGCATCAGGCCGTGCAGCGCGCCCGACGGCTCGTTGCGGTGGCAGGACCCGAATTCGGCCATGCGCAGCGGCAGATCGCGGTAGCTGGTGATGCCCTGCTTGAAGATCTGCACATGGCAGGGGCAGTTCATCGGCTTGATGGCCAGCAGTTTATCTTCGGACTCGGAGATAAACATGTTCTCGCGGAATTTCTCCCAATGGCCGGACTCTTCCCACAGGGTGCGGTCGACCAGTTGGGGCGTGTTGACCTCGACATAGCCGGCGTCGTCCAGGCGCGTCCGCATATAGTTCTGGCACAGGCGGTAGAGCGTCCAGCCCTTGGGGTGCCAGAAGGCCGAGCCGGGGGCTTCTTCCTGCATATGGAACAGGTCCATTTCGCGGCCAAGCCGCCGGTGGTCGCGCTTTTCCGCTTCCTCCAGCATGTGCAGGTAGGCCTTCAGGTCCTTTTCGTTGAACCAGCAGGTGCCGTAGATCCGTTGCAGCATCTCGTTGCGGTGATCGCCCCGCCAATAGGCGCCGGCCAGTTTCATCAGTTTGAAGGCATGGCCGACCCGGCCCGTCGACGGCAGATGGGGGCCGCGGCACAGGTCCAGCCAGTCGCCCTGGCGATAGATGCCGATGTCCTCGCCGTCGGGCAGGTCCTGGATGATCTCGGCCTTGTACTTTTCGCCGATCTCCTTGAAGTGGTGGATGGCGTCGTCGCGGCTCCACACTTCGCGGACGAAGGGGGAATCGCGGTCGACGATTTCGTGCATCTTGGCTTCCATCTTCTCCAGATCGTCGGAGGAAAACGGCTCGTCCCGCGCGAAATCGTAATAAAAGCCGTTTTCGATCGTCGGGCCGATGGTCACCTGGGTGCCGGGGTAAAGCTCCTGTACGGCTTCGGCCAGGACATGGGCGCAGTCGTGGCGCAACAGGTCCAGGGCATCCGGGTCCTTCGCCGTGACGATGGCCAGGTTGGCATCGTGGTCGATGGTGGTCGCAAGGTCCTTCATTTCGCCGTCGATCCGCACGGCCAGCGCGGCCTTGGCCAGGCCGGGGCCGATGTCGGCGGCGACGTCCAGGCCCGTGACCGGGCCGTCGAATTGGCGGACGCTGCCGTCCGGAAGGGTAATGGCAACCATGATGATGCTCGGGCCGTTTGAAAAAGGGATCGGATCAGGGGGGGAATGTAGGCCGTGGCCCCCGTGTGTCAAGCGTTCACGGGCCGGGATCAGGACGGGGACGGGGTCGGCAGGACCTTAATGACGTCTTCCAGCGTCAGCTCGGACAGACGGGCTTCGCGCAGGATCGTCACCTGTGCTCCCCGTTGGGCGCACAGGGCCGGGTCGCTGGCGTGGGAATAGAGCACCACCGTGGGCGCACCGGCGATGGCGGCGACATGCATGGGGCCCGTGTCGTTGCCGACGGCCAGGGCGCTGCGACGGGCAAGGGCGGCCAGGTCCAGCAAGGAGGTCTCCCCACACAGGCTGCGTGTCCCCGGGGCGGCGGCCAGGATTTCGTCGTGCAGGTCCCGTTCGTCCGCGCCGCCGATCAGCAAGGGTGTCATGTCCCGTTCCGACAGATGGCGGGCCAGGGCGGCAAAGCGGTCGGCGGGCCAGCGCTTGGCTGGCCGGTGGGCGGCGCCGCCGGGCACGATCAGGGCAAAGGGATCGGGCAGGGCGAAACGGGTGAGGTCCGTATCGGCGAACGACAGGTCAGCGGCGGGCACCGACGGAATGCCCGCCATGGCGAGCTGGTCCGCCTGGCGTTCCACCGTGTGCAGGCGGTCGCGGTTCGGATTGGCGTGGGGGTGGGAGCAGCCGCGGGCGATGCCCGACCATTCCGGTTTCACCTTGGCCGGGAACAGGCGGAAATAGAACGACGAGCGGTCGGAGGTCTGCAAATCGTAGACCCGTGCGTAGTCGCCCTGGATCAGGTCGCGGCGCAGGGCGCGAATGGCGCCGATCTGATGCCATTTCATGCGCGGCCGCGCGATGACGCGGTCGAACAGGCCGGAGGCCGTGGCCAATTCTTCAAAGGCGGGAGTGGTCAAAAGGTCAATGCAAACATCCGGATGATGGGCGCGGATCGCCTGCATGGGCCCCAGGGCCTGAACGAAATCGCCCAAGGCGCCCAGCTTGATGACCAGGATATTGCCGGGGAGGGAAGGGGGCGCTGCCATGGCGTCAGGCGGGTGGGCGGACGCCCAGGACCTCGTCATAGACGTCCAGCGTCTTGGCGCACATGGTGGCTTTGGAGAAATTGTCGCGCACGTTGGCGATGGCCTTGCCGGCCAGGGTGCTGCGCTGGGCGCTGTCGAGCGAGAGCACCTTTTCGATGGCGGCGGCGAGCGCATCGGCGTCGCCCGGCGGCACCAGCCAGCCGGTCACGCCGGGAATCACGGTTTCCTTGGCGCCGCCGTGGTCGGTCGCGATCACCGGGCGGCCGAGGGCCTGGGCCTCGGCAATCACGCGGCCGAAGGCTTCCGGGTCGGTCGAGGCGGAAATCACCACATCGGTCAGCATGTAGGCGGCCGGCATGTCGTCGCAATGATCGACCAGGCGCACGATCTCGTTCAGGTTGCGGGCCGCGATCATGGATTCCAGTTCAGCGCGGTAGTCGTCCCGCCCCTGGGCGCCGCCGACCAGGAGGCACCGGATATCGCGGCGTTTCAGCTTGCCGAGCGCGTCGATCACCACCGGCTGGCCCTTCCACCGCGTCAGGCGCCCGGGCAGCATGATCACCGGCATGCCGTCGGGCAGCATCCAGTCGGTGGCCAGATTGACCACCCGCTGGGCCGTGACCTTGGCCGGATCGAAGCGATCGAGATCGACGCCTCGGTGGATGACGCGAATTTTGTTGGAAGGGACGCCGTAAAGCTGGCGGATGTGGCCCGCGATGAAGTGGCTGATGGCGATCACCCGCTCGCCCCGGGTCATGACGGAATTGTAGACCCGCTTCAGGTGATTGCCGGCCCCGTAGGTGCCATGGAAGGTGGTGACGAAATGGGCCCCCGTCCGCTTGGCCGCGGCCCGGGCACTCCATGCGGGGGCGCGGGATCGGGCGTGGACGATATCGACCTTTTCGTCGCGGATGACCTGGGCCAGACGATCGATGTTGCGCCACATGGTCACCGGGTTCTTGGAATCCAAGGGCAGGTCGACATGCTCCGCGCCGACGCGCGCCAGGTCATGGACCAGGGGACCCCCGGCCGAGGCGACCAGGGCCCTGCCGCCGGCCTGAACCACCGCACCGGCAATCTCGACGGTGCCGCGTTCGACCCCGCCGGCAGCACCCAGTGCCGGCAGAACCTGCAGCACGGTCGCCAGGCGGCCTTCGCCCGTCATCCCTTGGGCGGCCGTTCCCTGGGCAGATTGAGCGCGTTCGCTTTCACTGCCGCCGGTGGTATGTTCCGGCATCTTGTTCATGGATGGAAACCGATCATGTCTTCAGGCCCAGACGTTGCACCCGACACTCCGCCGCAATTCATGGAATGTGGTGACGGCAGGACTATTGCCTACCATCAAATGGCTGGCAAGTCTCCCGGCGTTGTCTTCCTGACCGGCTTCAAATCCGACATGACGGGGGGCAAGGCGCTGGCGATTGAGGCCTATTGCAGCGCCCAGGGCCGCGCTTTTCTGCGCTTTGACTACACCGGACACGGGCAGTCTTCCGGGGTTTTCGAGGACGGCTCGATCGGCCAGTGGGCCGACGACGCGGTCACGGCACTCGATAAACTGACCACGGGCGATCAGGTTCTGGTCGGCTCGTCCATGGGCGGCTGGATCATGCTGTTGACGGCGCTGGCGCGGAAACCGCGAATCCGGGGCCTTCTGGGTCTTGCCGCCGCACCCGACTTTACCCGCGATCTGCTGTGGGACGCTTTCACCGACGAACAGAAGGCGCAGATGGAACGGGACGGCTACGTGGACTTGCCGAATTGCTACGACGACCAGCAGCCCTACCGCATCTGCAAGCCCTTGATCGACGACGGCTGGAACCGGCTGCTGTTGGACGGTCCCATCGAATTGGATATTCCCGTGCGCCTGATCCACGGTCTGCAGGACGACGACGTGCCCTGGCGGACCAGCCTGCGGATACAGGAACAACTCACCTCGGACGATGTCGAGGTGCAATTGGTCAAGAACGGCGGCCACCGCCTGTCCGAAGAT
>CEQK01045017.1_pt1 | contig 19590 bp, 16 predicted proteins | sample 531051 | NCBI WGS metagenome assembly CEQK01 (sample SAMEA2621229, study PRJEB7988) | marine metagenome | biome: marine biome (ENVO:00000447); feature: deep chlorophyll maximum layer (ENVO:xxxxxxxx); material: "saline water (ENVO:00002010), including plankton (ENVO:xxxxxxxx)" | depth 150 m
TTGTATAATTCTGGACACTAAAAAGCCCCGAACCAGTTTCCCAGTCCGAGGCTTTGTGATTTAGTAACTTTTAGCTTTTAGCTAGTTTTAAGATTGCCTCAACTTTTTGTAAGTTATTAATTGAGTTAATCATTCCGTTACGTGCCCGATTAAGATAAACATCAGCTTTATAATCCTTCATAAGTTCAGAGTTTTTAAGCTGTGTTTTCGTTAACTCCGATTCCTTCAATAAGCGAAATCCTAAGCCGTTAGCTTGAGCATCAGCTCTTGGTATGATGTCCTTTTCATTTCGAAAAGGTACATCAGCATAGAGACTTGGATTTCTTTTTTCGTTTTGAATGAATCTGGAATTAAGATCATTAACCGATAGTTTAGTTTCGTTGTCGTTTTGTTTTTTAGACATATACTTTTTTTGTGTTGTGATCTACGCAGTAGATCGGGTTTATATACATCATATAGCCGTATACATAGACCACGGGGGGAGGGGGTGGGAGCCCCCGCACCCTAGGCGTGATAGGTAGTCATTGTCTGTAAAAATTTCCCGTATTTTCATAGTATACGTATAAAATAAGGCCCGTAAGTCGTGGTTTTAATGGGGGTACCTACCTAAAACAAAATGACATAAACTTCTGTCACAAAGGGTAAAGACGCCAAAAAAAGGGTAGGTAAGTTTTTAATCGACATCTTTAGGGTGGGGGATGGTGGAGATGTGGTGGAGATGTTTTGAACCATCCCCACCACGACCAAAACACTTACACTCAGGGACTTAAAGGGTGGTGGTGGAGATGGTGGAGATGTTTTTACCTAAAAGTATAGAAGATAAGAATCATCATATCGCCCCACCCCTGTTAAACCCGAAAACCGGAAACTCACCAGAAAAAGTTTTTTTCCAAAACATCTCCACCATCCCCACCACTTTCTTGTAAGACTCTTGTTTTCAATGACTTAAGGTGGTGGAGATAGCGAAAAACCATCTCAACCATCCCCACCACTCAAATAATCCAATCCTCAGGCCCTTGATCTTCGTCTTTTTTGTCTTCTTCACGCCATTCAAATGGCTCTTCGTAGAACTCGTAATAAATGTATCTAACAGCAGCCCTTATTGACGGAAACAATGCCACGGGGTTTTTGCCCCAAAATAACGCCACCTCCCCGAAAGGAGCTTCATACATTTTAGCTTCTCCGCATATTGCTATCAACTTAGGCATTTTCCCGGCCATGGGATAATATACCCTACAAGCAAAGCTTTAGCCCATGTATTCTTTAGAAACGCCCTTAAAAACACGCTGGTTTTGTCTAAAAGCTTCATTTGTAATGACTTTCGCCAAAGAGTCTAATACATGACTTCTTATAAACCTGTTTAACTCTATTGGGTCTTGTATTTCACTTATGCCCACAGACGCCTGCAATAAATGCTCTTTTTTATTTAACTTATACGTAATATTAACCTTGTACTGCCAATCATCGGCGTCAGCGTAAACGTTAGCTGCGACATTTAAATCATTGTTTATTTCTACAGAACTTAAATATTGTCTGCTTAGATCTTTTTCTAACTCCTTGATTTTATCCTGTTTATTTTTCTTACGCTCACGTTTAGCGTCTATTTTATCCTGCTTTCTAGCTATCCGGATGTTTTCCTCTATAGACCGTTGTATTGCTTCTCTTACTTGTTTGTTCATATACTTATTTTATACGTAACTGAGCCTCGCACAAGTCGTTTTGAAACCTTTTTTGGATACTGAGAAGTCATCTTGGACATTGTACGCCCGAATGTGATCTTGTTTAAACTTCTGGTAAACACCTTTAACTCATCAAAAGTCTCCATTGTACCCATAAGCTCACTCACATTGCCTTCCCAAGGGTCTTCATTACTCCTCAACTTCCACCAAAACTGAATCATCTCCCAATCACGTTGATCGGCGGATAAGTCTTTGGCCATCGATATAATATCAGGGTGGTGATAAGTATTTATCCCAAACCTGCCGGAAGCTCCCTCAACAACCTCTTTTGGAGGTTTATACTCATTTTTGATATATGCAAGAGCATGAGGAAGCTCCCGGTCTATTATGTCCTCTATTTGTCTGTGTGTTTTCCCCCTAAACCAAGGTTTGTAATTATTAGACATTTTAACAATCATTAACTTGTCTAGAATCGTACCATCAAGATTAGGTAGTATAGATAATGAATCAGCGTCTGTATTCGTCGTTAAAACAACCCGTCCACGTCTTTCGATGTCTACAGGCTCTCTATACATCGCTCTAACAGTCATTTTTGGGGATGCGGTCAGCTTTTTGATCATTTCACTGAATCTACGATGTTCCGACAAAGAAGACGCTGACGCATTATCATCAACATACCAAACAGCACTTTCTGCTAATTCCTTGTTAAAATTTTCCTTACCTGTCAAGAAAGCCCCTGCATCAGCTCCCCCACTAAATATTTTGGGTAATATGTATGTCGCAAAAAGAGATTTACCATAATCAGCGTCTCCAGCCATTATTAACGAATGCCCGGCTTGTGAATCGCCCCTTTCTGCGGAGTTATAAAAGTGTTGTAACCAAGAAAACACATAATGACTTGATCTAGGGTCATCCATCCACTCATTGAACCAATCAAACAAAGTAGGCCATAACTCGGGGTTTGGGTCGGCTGCTGGGGGTAAAACCCTAACATGTGCGTGAGTATTGATATACCTTTTCGCACCAACATTGACTACCTCATCAAAATTAAACAAAAAGGGGGCTGCGCCATGGATTCGACGTTCGTCTTGTACATAAACAATAACTTCGTCTATCTCAGTAGCGGCATCCCCCTTTTTGCGCGGCTTGCTTGAGAAACCAGCCAGTCTCAGGCGGGTGATAAAGTCCTCCTTTAACACTGGGCTCCAAACTTCTCTCCCATCCTTCACCCAATACTTCTGACCATCGAACCAAGTATCGGCAACCGCTTCAGCGACCTTTTTCTCTCTGTACTGTTCAACAAAAGCTTCACCCAATATCTCTGACCAAGACACAAAAGACTTACCCGCCCTAGTCGAGTAACACCACATACCACCCAACTGCACAATACAACCTACCCGGTCTACTTTATCATCTATCCAAAACAGTGGACCCCTGCACCCAACATCAAATTCTCCAGTCCATCTCTTACCAAAATCAGGGTACACTTCCTGTATTTTCTCATGAATAACATCCATTGGTATGCTAACTTTACCCTTAGGTCCCGATGTCTTTTTCGCACAGTCAAAAAATAAAGTTTCTAACTTCAATTCGTCAATCGGATCAGACACCTTTGTCCAAGAGGAACCTAACTCCCAACACATGGCTGGATTACGCGATGCAGCGTCATAACCGTCCACCAAAGTCTTGGCTCTTGTCTTCACCAACAACATATCATACAACTTATTTAAAAAAGCCTCGTTATCCGAAGGCAGACCCTTAGAAAACTCCCAAACCCCTCTAACTTTACCAGAATAGGTTTTTGTCATGTAAGTAGGCTCCCAACCCACTGCACACTTCATCCCATCGATGATATCCTTTAGTGTTTTGTTAGGGAGAGAGTCATCATCATAATCAGCACAAAAACCATAAATTCTATAAGGCGGGTTAGAACCAGACACCCTATGATGTGGGTTTACCCCCTCAACGAGGGTATAAAAGATGTGTTTAGTTGCTGGATCTTTGCACCACTCCCTAAAACCCTCTTTTGAGGAGAATGATGGTATTTTTGATTGTAATGTTGCTGGATGTTTTAGTGATACTTTGGCTGTTTTGCTAGTGTGGTTTTCGAGTATGTAATATTTCATTTATTTCGTATATCTTTCCATTTGTTCTACATCAGTACCTAGAGGTAGTGACTTACACCACTCCGGCGGCTCAGACATAATTCTATCTATGTCCTCTGCGGCCTCTTTTGCATTATCCAAGTCAGCTTCAATCACCACCTCATCGTGGACTCTCAAAACAACCCTGTGACCAGCTTTTCGGAGGGCAAGTACTCTATCCATAAAAACATCTCTGGCAAATGCCTGAGTAGCATTTTCAATCAAGGTTCCTTTCCAAAACCTCAATCTTTGCATCTTACCTCCTCTAGGTATTTCAGCAGATAGCCCTTTTTCAAGTTCTACCCGCCGATATTTCATGGTTCTTCCTGAAGGGAGTCCAATTTCATAGTCCCCTCCGTTCGATTCACGCATATCTCTTTCCATAGAAGCCCAAAGTTTTACCAACTCAGGCATCTTAGATCTGAAAGTACGTACCATTGAAGTGGCATCATCGTACTCAACACCAGTTATGAGTGAAAATTTGTTAGCAGACATCGCAAACTGACATCCTAGACACATCTGTTTCATTGTGTGCCTTAATGTTGGGTTTTGGATTTTGAGTGGTGCTGAGTCTTTATACATACCAAAAGCTCTAGCCTGCGCCTCATACCAGTCCATTCCCTGCCTCGCAAGTTCCAACATGTCGTCTTCACCCGCTAACCAAGCCGCACAACGTGCCTCAATTTGCGCTAGATCAGAAACTAGAAGGGTTTTACCCGCTCCAGCCCTCACACAAGACCTTAAATCGACCCCATACATACCACCTCTAGGTAAATTCTGCATATTAAACCCAGAATCACCACTATCTCTGCCCGTATGAGCTCCAAAATACTTCATTCCGTATGGGAGCCTGCCATTTTCTATCCTACCTCCCATTGTTTCAAACTTCTTTAGTAGAGAGTTAGCTCCCCTAAGATCGTGAGTCGCCTCAAGAACTTTACCCTCTTCCGGGTTATCTTTGATCCATTCAATAACTTCTGGATCAGTCTTTGCCATAGAAGCTGGAGGCTCTTTCCCCTGAGAGCGGCACCATGCAGACCATTCTTTTGGAGAAAGAGCTCCTGCCTGTGCTTCAGTCCACGGCAATACTCTAATAGAATCGCAAATCTTTTGAGAGAGTATTCCTATAGACTTATGAATTTCTTCTTCGTCTATAGGAACCCCATCCCAACACATCCTTGTGGTCTCTCTGGAGAGGTCTCGCTCCCACTCAGGCCACGATGATTCATTCTCTTTCCATAGGCAAGCACACCCCTTAGCATCAAACAGGGCATATTTAGCGAGCTCTATCTTCTCTTCTTTATCTAAATCCTCAAACTGCCTACCTTTCATGTTATCCCTGACTTCTTTAGACATGACCAAGCCAAGAGATTCTTTTAAGGATTCCTTTAACGATCTCGGATATCCTGAGTAAGCAGCCATATCTGCTGTGCAGTGCCACTCTTTAAATTTAGTTGGGGGAATGACGCCAGTGCTTATTAAATGATCATGCACTGGTTCGTCAAACCCCCTATTGTGTGAGAGAGCTATAACCCCCTCAAGTTTGTCCCAAGGAGCGTCCTTGGGATGCCCTACCCACGCAAAGTTGTCATCACAATATATTGATACCATGTAAGCATCGAAATTGTCATGTTTTAAATAGTTCTGAAGACCGTCTGTAATTGTGCAGTCTTTATCATAGTATGTTTCGTAATCAATACCTGCGTACATGGGTTAGCTACTTTATCACGTTTCTAGATTTTTTAGATTATTAAATATTAATGTAAATCGACACTGGATGTTCAATGTAGGGAGAAATCCAAAGAAAAACTCCCTTGTCCGAGGCTCTCCCCCGACTCTATTTCCAGTGCCATTTGGTTTTGGTGAACTAGATGATCACTCTAGGGAACCTAACTTCCCCTTGTCCAAGGATCTCCCTTGACTCTACTTCTAGTTCGGGAGTGTTAAAAAACCCAAGGGAACAACAACGAAGCACCTTGGTAGAAAGAAACACTCCAAATTAATATTACTTTATACTCTCGATAAACTGGAGTTCATCTTCATCAAGTCTTCCTGATCTTTTCATAACAGGAGCAAACCAAGATACATCACCCTCGGTTCTTAACTTAGATGTGAAAGACCACGCTGTAGTCCAAACTCCACTACCTTTAGCAAAAGCTGCGTAAGTAGCTATCTCTTTAGCTGTTGGTTTATACGCTGACTTAGATGCAGTGTAAATAGCTAAAGCATAATAGTTGCCGTCGTTCTCGTAAGGGAACAACTCCAAAGCGTCTTCTTCAAGTCCTTCAGGAGCTTGAATCAACATTGTTATGTGAGCAATAGGTCTACAAAAGTTTGGAGAACCCCACTCAAGTGAGTAACCTGCGGTGTGAACCTCTTCTTCAGTGTTGAACACTTTAGGAAGCTCCTCAGAACCCCAAGCAACATCCTCTTGATACTGCTTCACCATATTTGTTACAATAACCCTCAAAGGTTTATCTTTAAGAGTTAGGGTAGCTTCTTTGTTTAGAACAATAGCTCCCGGAGTAAAACCTTCATCAACTAGTGCTGATGTCTTAGCAACAATGTTAATCCTAGGAAGGTTTATATCAGAAGCGTCAAACTCCCCAGCTAAACCAGCCTCGTTTAATTGTTGATCTGTTAGGGTCAACTCCCCCTTGTCAGAATCCTGTACTATAATAGCACCCTGATCCTCTTCAGTTACTGTAACCTCTACAACTTCCTCCTCTTTTTTAGAAGCTGCTTTCTTTGCCGGGCTCTTTTTACCCTTTTTTTCCATTTCTGCGAATGATGTTTTTGCCATTTTATTTATATTTATTTTTATTATTTACTATTTTATTTCGGATAAGAACTGAGAATCTTTAGCGGTTTCAATAGCACCAAGTCTATGGAGCTCTGACATCACTTCTGATACCCTTTCTTTTTTCTTACCACGAGGGGTCTTATCAGACACCAGTTTCTCCAGTTTGCCAACTGGAAATTTTTCAATTCCTTCTAGGAAATCTTCTACGTCTACCATATCCTTAACAGCCCCGAAAGCGGCTAGTGCAGATGTAATAGATCTTCTACCTCTTCTTTCTTTAATTTCAAATCCCGGTATTTGTATACCATCCTCCATAGCCATCTTTTTAGCAGCATACTCAACTCCAGCAGCCCATTTACGTACTATAGGGACTGCCTTTAACATATCTGCAATAACTTTAGGGTCGGTGCAATCACTACCATGAATGTCCTCAGGCATATCTAAAAAGTCTTTAGCTGAAGGAGCGTATTTCTTAGCGGTCTCTAAAGATAGTTTAGCTAAAGAAGGACAACGACCAGCATTTTTACAGTAGTTACATATCTTTAACTGAGGAATGAGTTCATTAGGGTCTGCGTCTGAAAAACACGCCCTAACTTTCTTGGCCCTCTTAATTACATTGGATATAGCGTGAACCACTTCATCCATATCTTTCCGTTCAAAAGTGTGGAACAATATTTCATCCCTGCGACAAGCTATAAAGTAAAAGTGTATTGTGTCTAACTGCGGAAACCTTTGAAAGGCACCTAAAGCATACGCCTTTGCTTGCCAGTTATCTTGAGGCTCATCAACAGCCATTTGACCAGTCTTATAATCAATTTGAACTGCTTCAGTTCCGTTAACTGTAAGTCGATCACAAGTACCAAACGTCTCCTCACCTGTAAGCTTCATTGTAAGCCTAATCTCTTTATAGTCATCTAACTCACCAAAGTTCTCTGAGTAGCCGTGGTTATCGAATATAGCCTCTTCAGCGTTTCTACAACCTTGAGCTAGGGAAGACTCATAGTCGTTTAAATTAGACCAATCTCCGGTCTCTAACGCCTCATGTATCCTAGTCCCCATCTCTGCGGCAGGGTTAGTACCACTTTCACCTTCGTAACCGGGACAATGGGCGGACATTTTAATCGAAGAAGGGCCATATTCAGCGTGAGCTTGCTCTTCATCGACGACAGTTTGCTTTTTATCTTCCATATTAGTAGTATTATATACGTCATTTTGCGAATGAAGCAACTTTAAATTTTCAATTTTTGTCATCATTGAATTAACTATGCTAGTTTCTATAGTTTTTTCAGCTACTAACACCCTCTGAACACTTTCAGACATTCCCCCCAAACGATCCACACGTCCTAAACATTGATGAAAGTCTTTAGCATTATACGTAGGACTTATTAGAGCTAATCTGGGAGACTCTCCTGTGGTATCATGTAAACTAACCCCAACACCACCCGCAGCAGTATTACAGAGGATTACTTTTACTTTACCAGTTTGGAAAGCTTTTATAGCAGAATCCCTCACATCTTTATTCTGGCCTCCCTGCACAAAAGTGTGGTTTTCTTTAAGCCTGCGGGACAAAGCGTCTATTGAATCAGTAAAGTTTAAGAAAACAGCTACAGCATTTCCAGCTTCCCTAGCCTCGGTAACCATATCAGCAATGTCAGGAACCTTCAAAAGCTCTATTTCCTGCCTTAACCGTAGTATTTTAGTTAAAACTATAGGTTCATCCCCATCACCTTCTTTTCTAGCCTCTAGTTTTTCTATTTCAGGCTCTAATTCCTTAAAAAGGCTGTTTATTTTAGCTTTTTTGCCAAACCTAATGGGGTCTGTAACTATCCTAGTCTTTTGAAAGTGTGTGCCTAAATCTTCTCTCGTAAGCTTATGCCCACGTTCTGGGTATATAAGTTTATTAAGTTCTTTTAATTTCCCCCTATTTCTTTCTGGAAAGTTTAAAGAGTTCCACCGATCAAACTCACAACCCCAATTTTGAGCCCAAGCCCAGAAGTTACTTAGACTATGTAAACTCAACGTAAACCCTAGAGCTCTCATCTCTCTAGGGTCTTCAGCAGCAGTAGCTGATAGCAGTAAAATCTTAAAACCCTGCTTTTTAGCTGCAATAAGCATATTAGCGTTCAATGTACGAGTCCCTTTAGCTTTGTGACACTCGTCAAACACCAATAAAACCTCTTTTGGGTCCAAATTTACCCATTTAAACGCTTTTTTACCTGCTTTTTTGATCCAATTAGTGTTCCCAGCCCTTAATTTCTCCCAATTATACACATTATAGTCACTTACACCTTGCTTGTCTAAAGTGTCTTCCCAAGAAGCTATTACCGTTTTCGGGCAAACCACGAACGGGGTAAGAGCCATGGTTTTAGCAATTTCCACCGCTTTGAGCGTTTTTCCCGTGCCCGTGTCGGACGAATCGAGAGCGGCTCCGTGTTTTTTGAGGGCTTCAACGAGGGCTTTATGTGATTTTTTCTGAGCTGGATAGAGTGTTAGCACCGTATAGAGCGATTAAAACTGCGTCACAATTTTTTAACGTCCACTTTGTTTGAGGGAAGAATCTCCCAGCAGCGTCTTTTAGAGCAGCTTTTCTTTGTGTTTTTATTTTTACTTGAGGTAATCCTAGTGATTTTTGCCATTTTTGGGGTAAAACTTCGTGTAGAGGTATTTTTAATGTTCTTATTACACCTCGTTCAAATCCATAATTTTGAGCAAACTTCCATGTAGAAGCTACTCCCTGCCCCGGAAAAGCATTTACTTTTTCTATAAATGCAGCATCTATTTTTTCTTTAGACGCTTCTTCTAGGACATCTATAAAGTCCTGTTCTGTAGAGTAGTTATTAATTAACGTGGGGATGTCGTTTTCTAATATGACTAAAGCACCCCCTACTCCCGGATCAACTCCCAATATTCTCACTTAGTATTATAGGTATTAATTCTTTTACTGTTAATTTTCTTTCTTTTGCTATTTCTTCTAATTTTATTTGTGTCTCTTTATTTAATATAATTTTGTGTTGAAAAGATTCGCCTACTTTATTCTCAACTAAATCTGTAACTAGTTGACTTAAAGAACCTCCTGCATCAGCGGCATATTTTTTACCATTTTCTACAGTTTCTTTAGGCATATACAAAGTTACCTTTGTTGGTTGTTTAATGTTTCCGGATCTTGCCATACATAAGTATTTAATTCGTCTAAATGCACAAGGCAACTAGAAAGTTTAAAATTTGCGTGTAAAGTTAAATGTGCCTATTAAAAAATACGGGTATCAATTTCCAATGGGAACCAATGAAGTTACTATGGAGCTTCATGCGTTTTTAAATGACCGGGGCCCCGAAAACGGGGGTTTAGGTCAGTTTGAACATTTTAGAAATGCAGCAGACCTTTTGTGGAATGACCCTCAAAAACCAACGTCTAGAAATTTTATATGGTCTCCTTGGGCAGAAGACATGTTGTACGAAGCTTGTGACAACCAGTATCTTTCTATAGCAGGATGTGCTTCTTCTGGAAAGTCAGACACTATGGCTTTGTGGGGGATAATTAATTATTTAGCAGATCCCTACAATACTTTGGTTATAGTAACTTCAACTACATTACGAGAAGCTCGAAGACGTATTTGGAAGTCTATAACAGAGCTTTGGGCTGCGGTACACGGTCTACCGGGTAAAATGGTTCCTTCTTTAGGACAAATTAAAGGTTTATCGAAAGATGGGGGTTTTTGGGAATCTACAGGCATAGTCCTAGTACCAGCAGAAAAACGAAAAGAAAAAGAAGCTATAGGTAAACTTGTAGGTATTAAACAAAAGCGATTAATCTTAATTGCAGACGAGCTCCCAGAACTACCAGAGTCTTTAGTTCACGCAGCTTATACAAACTTATCTACCAACCCACACTTTCAAATGATTGGTTTAGGTAACCCAAATAGTCATTTCGATGCTTTTGGAGTGTTTAGTAAACCTAAGTTAGGGTGGGGTTCTGTTACCGAGCAGGATAATGAGTGGGAAACTTCTAGAGGTAAATGTATTAGATTTAATGCTGAAGAAAACCCCAATGTATTAGCGGGTAAGAATATATACCCATGGATGCCTGACAGAGAAACTGTAGAGGCTGCAAAAAGAGATTACGGAGCCGACTCTCTTTTGTACTACAGGATGTATAAAGGGTTTTGGTGCCCCGACGGTATAGATAGTGGTGTTTATTCCGAAGCCGATTTAGTTAGAGGGGTTGCGTCGATGCCAGCTAAGTTTGATAAAACTCCGGTTAAAGTAGCCGCTATAGACCCATCATTCACAAACGGAGGAGATAGATCCATAGTATTCTTTGGTTCTTTAGGTGAACAAGATGGCGTACAAGTATTACAATTCGATTCCTACGAGGCTTTAACCGAAAACATTAATGACAGAAAAACACCTCGTTCTGTTCAAATAGCTAGAAAATTTAAAGATATTTGCGTTAAAAACGGTGTATTACCTGAAAACGCAGCTTGTGACGCTACAGGAGCTGGAGGACCTTTCCACGATATAGTTAGTGTAGAGTGGAGTGATAGAGTGTTACCTGTTAACTTTGCAGGTAAAGCTTCTGATAGACCTGTATCAGCTACAGATAAAACTCCCGGTAATGACAGATATGCTAATAGAATGTCAGAGATATGGTACCAAGGACAAGAACTTTTAAGGTCTCAACAACTTAGAGGGATACCCACCGATTTAGCTAGGGAGATGGTAGGACGTAAATATGAAACAAGCGGATCTAATTTAAAAATTAAAGTAGAGTCTAAAATAGATTATAAAAGCCGCATAGGTAAATCACCCGACATAGCAGATGCAGCCTTTATATTAGTAGACTTATGTAGGTCTAGGCACGGTTTTATGGGTGGAGAAAGGTTTGTTGTAAACAAAGATAGACAAAAAACTTGGTCAGACAAAATGAGATCTTTAGACATAACTGCCGCTTCTAGTAGAACTCTCCTTGATACATAGGGTTCGTCGTGGCAAATTAGTAGATTATTATGGAATCAGGATTTAAAGAACTTTCGGATTTACCTTTAGAAAATTTAAATGATCAAGGTCGAGTACCTAAGTCTAGAATTAAAGATGTTAAATCAGCGACAGAATTATATAGAACTCTTAAAAAGGGGGACGAAGGATCTGCGGTAAATCGAGCTCGAGTCCAAGCTATGTTTGATGGTGTGGCTCCTTATTCAGAAACAGCTTTAAGACAATCTGGCCAAGCCTTTAGGTGTAATTTAAATTTTGGGGAGGCTGAGAAGTTTTTAGAAGCTGCGATGTCTGCTTATGTAGACTTAGTTAATTCTGTTGAAACCCTTGTAAGAGTAGAAACAGCCTTTGGCGACCCTAAACAACGCATTGAATGGAATAGGGTGATGTCGGAAGAGTATTCTTTTCAACTACGTAAGTGGCCTAGGTTTAATTATGAGTATTTAAATTTATGTAATCATTTTGTAGGACACGGAGTAGGTATAAATTATTTTGAAGATGAGAGGTCTTGGTATTGGAGATCGTCTGGGCTTGGAGATATTTTAATTCCTAGACAAACTAGAGCTACAGAAGATTCTATAGAAGTTGCCGCAGCCAGAAGATTTGTTCCGGTAAATGAAATGTATAAATACATTGAAAATCCTGAGGTAGCGGCGGAGCTAGGGTGGAATGTTGCAGAGGTTAAAAAAGCAATTAAACACGCTTCCTCTCAAACAGAATTGGATGATTGGGAAAGACTCCAAAATGAGATTAAAAATAACGACCTATGGACAGGAGCTAAATCTGCTAAAGTAGAGTTAGTACACATGTGGGTACGAGAGTTTAACGGTTCTGTATCTCATTTTATGACTCTCCCCAACGGAGACAACAAAGATTTTTTATATAAAAAGGTAAGTAGGTATAAGAACATTGAAGAGGCTTTTACCTTCTTTACTTATGGTATTGGTACTAATGGCACTTATCACAGCATAAGAGGACTTGGGTACAAGATTTATAGTCACGTTCAAGTCAGCAATAGGATAAGGTCTCAAGCAGTAGACAACGCCATGTTAGCGGGGGCCCCTATGATTCAACCAGATGATGAAAGGGCTTTAGAAAGCTTTGCGTTTAATTATTTTGGGCCTTTCGCTATACTGCCCCCTAACATGAAGTATGTGGACAAAGCGTCCCCCAATACTTCCCAAACAATGATGCCAGTACTACAAGACTTAAGTCAGTTAGTGCAAGACAGAGCTGGACAATACTCAGCCGCTAACGTGTTTGGTAAAGGAGATAGAAGGTCTAAGTTTGAAGTAGCCGCACATCTAGAAGAAGCAGCAAAACTAAACGTTACCGCCTTAAACTTGTTTTATAACCCATGGGATAGGTTTCACATGGAAGTTGCTCGAAGGTTTTTCCGAATGGATTATGTTCCTACAGATCCCGGAGGAGAAGCAGTTTTAGAGTTTAGAGAAAGATGTTTCTTACGAGGAGTTCCTTTAGAAGCTTTAGCTGCTATGGATATACGAAAAACTAGAGCGGTTAGAGCTGTAGGGAGCGGAAGCCAAGCTAAAAGATCTGTTAGTCTCCAACAGTTGAATGAACTTGCAGGAGTATTTGATTCTGAAGGAAGACATAATCTTTTCCGAGATCAAGTAGCTTCTCTTGTAGGACATGAAGCCGCTGACAGATATATACCAGCCAGACCAGACCAGAGGATTCCTGTAGATACTAAAGTAGCCCAACTAGAAAATGAGCACATGCTAGAAGGTAAACAGATAGATGTGTTCCCAAATGAGATACATGTAATTCATTTAGATGTGCACGTACCTGCAATCGAAGAGTTATTTATGGCAGTAGAACAAGGTCAAATGGAGTTAGTAGACGCCGCTGTCAAAGCTATGTCTGTATTTGACCACTCTATGAAGCATTTAGAAAATATACAACAAGATCCTACATTAGCGGGACGCGTTAATGAGTTTAATAGTAGGCTACAGCAAGTATCTGAATTGATAATTAATGGACAACGTCAATTAGCTAAGATGCAAAGAGAAGCAGAGGATTTACCAGAGGAAGTCGAAGGCCAAGGGAACCCAGAAGAAACGGGAAATGCTGTAGACGCTCAAGAAAAATTAATTGAACACCGATTAAAACTTCAAATGATGCAAGAAAAGCATGAAATGGAGATGATGATAAAGCTTCAAAAAGCAGAACAAGAACGTCAATTAGGAGATGCCAAAGCAGCGTCTAGTATTAGGGATATAGTATAAATAACTTGTTGATCTCTTTGAGATCTGTATTAAATGTGTAGTTAATGGAAAAAACTCTAGATAGATGGAGAAAAGATTCACACGCACGTTATAAATGGCAGGAATTTTTATCTACTCCTGAGTTTGATCAAGGTATTAAAGTTTTAGAGTCTCAAGCAGTCCCTATTGTTATTATGGGTGAGTCTATAGAACAAACCGCTAAAAGACAATGCTTTCAGGCTGGTTTTCATGCAGCTATTGCTTTAATTGAAAAATTACCTGAAATACACTACAAAAAAGTTCAAGAACAACTTCCCGAATGGGATCATATAAATACAGAAGATAATGAGTGAAGAAACCGCAGTAGCTGAACAACCCCAAGAACAAGCTCCTATACAAGAAGGCATAACAGATGCCCCCGAAGCTAATGAGAGTAATCCAACCACATCAGAAGAAACTTCTGGTGAAGGCATGGATTTTTTAGATTTTATAGCAGATCAAGCTGAGCCTAAGGCTGAAGAATCAGAGACTGCACCTGAGTTTGACGTAGCGGACGAACCTGAACCTGAACTAACTCCTACCTCCGAAGAATCAGATGAGTCTCCCAAACCGGAAGAAGAACAAGATTATTTAGATAGTTTTGTAGCAGATTTTCCTGACGCAGATAGTTTATCTGATACTCTAGACGATAAAGCTGTAGCAAAATGGGGAGAACTTCGTAGAGAATTAGCCGAAGCCCGTTCAAAAGCTTCTAATTTAGAAGATAAAATAGACACTAATGAAACTCCGGCGTTAGTACCAGAACTAGAAAAGAAGCTTCAAGACGCTTCAGATAGGATATCTGAGTATGAAAACGAGTTAGCTGTAGCTAGAGTAGAACAGTCTGCTGAGTATAAACAGACTGTTACAGAACCTCTTAACAATATTATGTCTGCTGCCGAAGCTTTAGCCGAGCGTACTGGAGTAGATGTAAATGAAGTTTTTGCCGTATTTTCAGAGGTAAATATAGAGAGACAGAATAATTCTCTAGAGAGACTTACTGAAGAAATGGGTGATAGGGACAAAATGATGCTTTATCGTATGGTAGATGACTCTGCGGCTATCTTCGACCGAGACGCTATGCTTAAAGATAGAGCGGCAGAAGCTTCGGTTGAGTTAGATAGGCATAATGAAGCCTTAGAAAAAGAGGCTTTAGAAGAGTACACACTAGAAACTAGAGCTGCTGTAAACAAGGTGTATGATAAATTTGAAAGCGTTATCCCTGATTTAGAAGGAGTTGATTTAGGTGATTTACGGAATAAAACTTTAGACAGTGACTACGTTTCTTTGGATTCAGACCATCAAGCGTACGCACTTTCTGCGGGAAATCTTTTACCTAGTGTTGTAAAAGCGATCAGAGTGAAAGACCAAAAAATAGCTTCTTTAGAGAAACAATTATCAACATACCAAAACTCAACACCCAAAGCCGCCCAAGCTGGAGGATCTGTATCAGAACCCGCTCAGTCTCCTGAAGACGATAACTTAGGATTTTTTGAGGCTATAAGTAAACTTACTCAATAATATATTTTTGCATTTCAAAAATATGTGAGTTATACTTTCTCTGGAACCACAGATTCCGTAATTTCTGTACACATAATTTGAGCTAGGCGTGTTAGCGTCATCTCCTCGGCTCAGGGAGAGTTAATCGGGTACAATAACCTATATGGATTATTGTGTTCACTTTTTTAAATTAACCGCCCTGAGGAGGGCATTATTAACAAGATGGCTAAATCAACACAAACAGCTACCGTAGGTCAGTCCGGGGGTACTTTTAGTCCCGCTCTTTCTCTTACCGACATGTTGGTAAAGGAATCCGGTAGAATATCAGGCGATATTTATCGCAAAACAATAGACACGTCCCCGTGGCTCAAGCTCGTAAAACAAGACACTTGGCCAGACGAGATGGGAGATACCTTAAGTGTTCTTACATACGAGAGATCACTTGCAAAGAAGACAGCAGACAGTTCTTTAGGACAAGAGTGGGAAAACGTTAAAAGTAACGACGCAAACAAATATGCGATTCCAAACGCTACTAAAGTTACTCCAGCAACTTCAACCGCTACATACAGCCTAGCGCACACAGCTATTGAATCAGCTCCAATTATTGTAAACGACCTTCGTTTTTCATATAATTTCCGTGAGCAGTTAAGAGCTATTTACGACAACCTCGTAGAAAACGTGTCTTGGGCTTGGAAAGAGCGTTATCGTGACCAGTATTATGCACTTTGTAAGCATAATATTATTGCTGGTTTTACCACAGCAGGGGTTACAGATGGATCTCTTGCCGAGGATACTACCGCAGGTACTTTCCCCACAGTTATGAGTGGCAGTGCTATCGATGAAGCTGGAGTTGGTGTTATTTCTAATGGCATTATGAACCAGACTTACATGCGTATGCTTCGTGATGGAGCTGGACAGAACCCAATGGGCCGCTCTAACGGACGTCCTGTATTCACAGCTATTATGAGTGCAGAGGCTTCTGAGAAACTTATCACAGAGTCAGACACTCGTACTGACTACAGAGAAAGTGATCAGGTTAATGAGCTTCTTAAGCCACTCGGAGTAGAGAGATCTCATAGAGGTTTCTACCATTTAATCGATCCGTTTCCAAAGCGTTGGAATTATGGTAGCTCTACTTGGACTGAGCAAGCTCCTTACGATGCTAACGGTGCTATTAATTCAGCTTACGAAACTGCTGAATACGAAGACGTCATTATCTTCCACCAAGATGTGATGGAATCACTTGTTCCAAGACCTATTGGTTCTGCTGGATCAGGAACTTCGTTTAGCCCACAGTCTTATCGTGGTAAGTTCAACTTCTTGAATATTCAAGATCGTAACGAAAACCCAGATAACACTTGGGGTTACTTTAGAGGGATTCTCTCTAACACCGCCAAGCCGATTAAGCCTCAGTTTGCTTACATTATTCGTTGTAAACGTGCCTTTGGAACAGGGTCATTGTTGAACAATGATGGTGGTGCAATCAACGCCGACATCGTCGCTTAAGGTAATTAAAGCTTAAACAAAGCGAATATCACATATACCCGCAGCCTCTAGGGGTTGCGGGTATATTTTTGTTTTAATGCCTTAAGTGTGGTAAATTCTAAGAATTCAACAACTATTTAAACATGGCTAATATTCAGTTAAAAAGGGGACAAAAAACTACGGTAGACGTTACTTATATACTTTCAGGGCAGACAAACGCATTTAATTTCACTTCACAGACTTATTATACCGCAAAACTGTATATTAGAAGAAAGACTGGAGACTCTTATGGAGGTATCCTTGTAGACACTTTGACCACTACCGGACAAGCTACAGACCATAATTCAATAGATAATGGATCAGGAGGTCAGGGAGGTAACGGCAGAATTACTTTTGTTAACCCGGGAAATACTGCGACTAAAAATATTCAACTTCATTGGAATACAGCTCAGTCTACTGCTCTCCCAAACGAAACAGTTACTGTTTACGGAGATTTAAAGATTTTTGGAGAGTCTTCAGATTACACACAATGTATCCACTCTATAAGATTAACCTTTGATATCGTACAAGAGATTACTTCCTAGTAATGGCTAATGATTCAATTACTATTAATCAATCAGTTAATTCTGTTACAGCCACATCTCAAAGCAGTTCGGCCTCTGTAACAGATACCGAGAATACTGTAACTGCATCAGGCACTAGCCCTACGGCAAGTGCAACACAAACCATATCAACCGCATCAGCTACTTCTAGTCGGTTTGCTCTAGGAGCTTCTTTAAGTTCCTTGTCCGACATGAATGTGAACACAGCAGATGCTTTAGCTTTACTATCAGCAGCAGAAGTTCAATTACTAGATGGAGCTATAGTTACTACCACTCAGTTAAATTTTCTTTCTGGAGTATCTTCTAGTTTACAAGACCAGTTAAATCTTAAAGCTCCTTTAGCTAGCCCTACCTTTACAGGAAATCCTATAGCCCCCACCCAATCTGCTGGAAATAATAGTACTCGAATAGCTACCACAGCTTATGTAGATAATGCTGTTTCTTTAGAAAACACCATAGAAGAATTAGATGACACATCTATAACCTCTGTAGCTAATAATGAACTTCTTCAATATAATAGTTCTAGTTCCAAGTGGGTTAATAGAACTTTTGCAGAAGCTGGAGTAGCTCCCGTAGCTACCCCCACCTTTACTGGTCAAATTACACATTCAGGAGTTATACTCACAGCAGGAACAAGCATAGACCAAGTTAAAACTTCTGTAGTTTCTATGACAGTTACTCCAACTTTTCAAGACACTAACATAACTCAATCAGGAGCTATGCCTACCGGAACTTATGTTATGTTATTGCATGTAAATGATGCAGCAGGGGGAGGTTCAGCAGAAGCTTACTACTCAGCTATTATAAATATTTATGGCGGTACGACTAGTGCGGATGATTTTTCTAGTGAGGTAGACTTACATAGATCTGGAGGATCAGATAATGGTAAAATGATTTTTATAAGAACTCGTTCTGAGGCTGATACAAACAATGTGCGTATTGAGATGGCAGCTAATTTTACGGCTTCAAGTGCAAGTAATTATACATTTAAATTTAGAAGACTTATTTAATGGCTTCAGAAGGAAAATATTTTAAAGGAGACATCCACACATTAGGGAACGTAGGTATAGGTAACCTATCTGCTTCATATAAACTTGATGTTACTGGAGCGGCCAACATTTCAGGTAATTTAAGTGTTGGGGGTATTCCCACTGCACCTACTGCATCAGCAGCTACTAACAACACACAGTTAGCTACAACGCAGTACGTCACCACAGCGATAACTAATCTCATAGACTCCAGCCCCGACACGCTCAACACACTCAATGAGATAGCAGCAGCATTGAATGACGATGCGAACTTCGCTGGAACTATAACTACATCGATAGCGACCAAGCTTCCTTTAGCGGGTGGCACGATGACTGGCAACTTAAATCTTGGAGACAACATTAAGTTGCAGCTAGGACAATCCAATGATCTTCAGATCTACCACGATGGATCAAATAGTATTATAAAAGATAATGGAACTGGCGGTTTGTTTTTATTAGCTGATGTTGCTACGTACATTCAATCACCTACTGGAGAAAGTAAGGCGAAGTTTACTAAAGACGGCAGTGTTGAACTTTTCTACAACAACTCAAAGAAATTTGAGACTGTCTCTGGGGGAGTTGATATTACAGGAAACATTACAGTTAGCGGAACTGGAACCCTAACTGGAGTTCTAAAACTTCCTGATGGAGCCGTAGGTGCGCCCGCTTTGTCATTCGCAAATGATGCTGATTCTGGCATCTATTGGGATAATGCCAACAAAGCCATAAGATTTTCAATCGATGGAGTTCAAAGGGGATACTTTAGTACAGCAGGAATATTATCTGTTGCGAATGTTTATACTGGAAATACGGGTCAATTCCGAAACTATGGTGGAACATGGAAAGCCACAACTGGATTAACAGGTAATGGTTTTGAGTTCTCCAACTCAGTAGATGGCACAGCAATGACGTTATCGTCTGCTGGAGTTTTAAATGTAACTGGTAACATTACATTAGGAGGAACCGTAGATGGAAGGGACGTAGCTGCTGATGGATCAAAGCTAGATGGTATTGATGCTGGAGCTAAAGACGATCAAACCGCTGCGGAAATCCTAACGGAACTCAAGACCGTTGATGGAACTGGTTCTGG
>CEQK01025191.1_pt1 | contig 19456 bp, 13 predicted proteins | sample 531051 | NCBI WGS metagenome assembly CEQK01 (sample SAMEA2621229, study PRJEB7988) | marine metagenome | biome: marine biome (ENVO:00000447); feature: deep chlorophyll maximum layer (ENVO:xxxxxxxx); material: "saline water (ENVO:00002010), including plankton (ENVO:xxxxxxxx)" | depth 150 m
TATAGAAAGTCCCCTGCATTTTTCCGTACAGTGTCGTATCTAGAGTCTGTTCTTATGTTATCCCTGTATTCTTTATCTGAAAAAAGTTTATACTCTCTGTGTAGATACAGTTGTAAGTTGTCATCAATAGCAATACCCATTTCACTATCCTCCCCTACGATGCCCCGTATAACTGTTGATAGCTCATCAGTTAAGGCTCTTAGCCCTAATACTTCTTTACCATCTATCTTCCCGCCAAGCAGATGCCTAACTAGTCTTGTTTTATCAGAGTCTTTTTCAGGAACCTTTTGTATTTTAGCTAACTCGCTTATAGCTTTATTCTTCCTATCTCTAAATTCTTTTCTCCTCCCCTGCACATACTCAGCTCTTATCTCAGCAATCTTCGATTCGGATTTAACTCCTTTTATTAAATCAAGATATGCTTGTTCTGTTTCGGGAGATATGTTTTCACGGCTACCTACTAATGCTTGTATCAAAGCAACAGGTGCTTTGCCATCAAAATCTTCTTTGATTATTTTATCTAGCTGATTCTTAAAGTTAACAACATCAGCTTCGACAGCATCTTGTATTTGTCTTCTTTGTTCTACAAGTCTTTTTATTCTTGGGTCTAAGTCTCCCCTAAACTTATTTACTAAACTTCCAAATAAGCCATCTTTCTTTTTCCTATATTTACCTGTCTCAAAGAAAGGTAAATCAAACAAAGGTGCATAACCCCCATAACCTAAACCACCTTCAGCCGTATCGAACGTACCGCTTTCAAGACCACCTGCTTGTGTGAATCGGACATCCCCTTCTCTACCGTAGTCAGGACGGCTACCCCATACAGGTTTTTGTATATACACTCTGTTCCCTATATGTATAGCTTCACTACCACCTACTACAGGTACAGGATCTAATGGGTTTGTTATATCTACAAACTCTGAACTTCTTAAAGGGTTTATTGCAACTTCGACCCAACGATTATCCCCTGTTTGTTTAGGTCCAACTTTACCACTAGCCCAGTTTTTACGAAAAGTATTTAACTGAGCAGGAGTGAACTCCATCAGCTCACCTTCCGTAGAAGCCATAAGTCCTTTGTTACCTCCTGCAGCTATTCTCGCTGCTGACTTTTCGTAACGTGTTATTTCTTTAAGTTTTATCTTCGCATAGTTTGTATATGCTTTCGGCCCTTTCATTCTTGGGCCCGCTATAGACACAGCATAAATAGGAGATCCTTTTTTTATAGACTCATTAAAAGTAGGTATGTCTAACCTAATCGATACAGGATCACTTCCAATTAATTTATATACTTGTGAATAGGCTACTGTCCCATGTGTAGAAGAACCATCTTTCGTTTTCTTATCGGCACTAATAAATTTAAGTATATTACTAACGGTTGGGGTTTTTGGTACTTCAGTATTCTTATAAGGAAATACTCTGTTACGGATTTCATTATATGTTGCTTGAGTTATTTGTTTTTTAAATAAACGGTTTGCAGCTACAGCGAGTATGCCTGACCTATCTTTATTTTTGTGGAATGCCGCCTTCTCAAATATCTCTTGCTCTGCAGGATCGTTAAGGTCACTAGCAGTTTTTACTTTCACAAGAGAAGCAACTTGCCTCTCGTTTACCTGTGATGTGATCGGAGGAACATCTTCTATATTATCATAAACACCTTCTAAAGAACCTGCTTGAGTATACCTTATATCTTGAGAAGATAAATCGAACCTTTCAGATAGTGGAATGACGTTTCCATTATCATCTCTTGTTATAGGCTTAGATGATTTGATTGCTGTGTTATCCCGAACAGCTATATTCTCTGGAGGACTCCATGTTTGGTCTTCATTAATAAGTATAGCGTCGTACTTCCGAAAGACAGCATCAATGACACTTGGGATTTCCCAAGCTCTCCAATGAGCCTGTTTAATTAAATCCATAGCTCTATCAGGCAAAGGGAATTCCTTACCCTTTGTTTCGAAGTGTCTCCGAAACTCAGGCTCAAACTCTTTCCAGTTTTTAGTAGGGTCAAAAACTTTATCTGCTTTTAAATAACCTTCCATTACTGTACGTCCCATATCCCGCTTGGCTTCACTCCATGTCATTCCATCAAGTAACGATCTTTCAAGATCCTCTGTTTGTTTTCTAATAGATTCTTTATCTTCAGGCTGACGAGCTTTCATCATCTTATATTTAAGCTCATTTTCTAACTTTTCAGATTTTTTCATTGCTTCGTCGATCCTCTTCTCAACGTCAGCAGGACGTGCTTTAAGTCTTGAGTAGGCGTTTGCAAATGATTTACTCTTAGAAAAGAATATGAGGCCGTCACTTTCTCTACCTTTAAAGGACGTAAAGTCTGACTTAGTTCCATGATAAACAGGGCCGTAAGTATACCCTGCTCTTTTAGCAGCCTCACTCACCATGATCTGTAGGTCTATGTCATTTAAACCTGTTTTAGGATCTTCTGCCAGCTTCATATACTCTGCATCTAAAGAACCTGCTTGTGTTTCACGTACAGGTTGTATTCTTCCAGCAGCCGCACTGACTTGTTCCATCTTCTTCTGCCTATCTACTTTAAGATCGGCATCATATTTAAATGGCCCAAGTTTCTCCTCCATGATTTCAGCAGGAGCTTCTTTTGAGTTACGTCTTTTCTTAAAGTTTTCGTTTGGAGATACTACACTTTCACCACGAATCTCTGAGGCTTTATCCAACATGATTTCATGTGAACCTTTGTCACGACCAAGATCACTGACAAAACTTACAAAATTTAAGTCTGGATTCTGCTTCTTATTTGTTTCAACAAAAGATGCAATAACATTACCTAACGCATTTATACTCTCTTTGTATGCTGCTACATCAAAAGGAAGTGCAAAAGTCTGTCCTATACCCCCATCTTCTACAGGCAACTTATCAGCTACTTTCTTTTCCATACGTCCTATCTGATCAACAGGGTTAACAGAGAACAAACCCGTGTTATCATACGGAGGGAAGTCGTGCCAAAAATCTTGAGGTACAACCCCTAAAGGTTCTGAAATTGTTACGTAGTATACCCTACCATATTTTTTACTTACCCCACCATCATCAGTAACCTTCCTCATTTTGTTATATGATTTATATGTCACATTTCCACGCATCGTAGGGCTCTGTATATCACACCAAGGTTTGGTCGCAGCACATGGCACGAATGCAATAGTGTCATACCCATCAGGAATCTCAAAGTTCGACATGTCTGAATGCCAGTTAGAAACTTTTTCGTTCTTAATTAATGCTGCTGTCATAGCAGGAGTAGGAGCGAACATGTCAAAAGTAAGTTCAGGAAGCTGGACGCCTTGAGATTTTCTAACTGCTTCTCTTGTTGAGTTGTATATACCTTTCCTTTTGTTAAAGAAATATCTAATAAACCGAACAAGCTGAACAGGAGGTAGTACGAGTTTGTTTGATGGCCTACCTGTTTTAAGTGATTTAAAAGGTTTACCTAATTGTTCAAACTCTGCATCGTTTATCTTTAATGTATCCTTTATGAAAGACTCAACTTGAGCTGCATCATCAAGATCTAAGTTATTGACAGCTTTATCTATATCGAAAGCTCCCGCTTGAGTTTCACGTACACCCGTTGGAGGTGAATACCCGAACTCGTAAATTGAACTACCTTCGGTGATCAACTCCCCTGCCTTAACTTCTTTGGTTAATACTTTATATCCTTTGTCACCAAACATTCTAGCCCCATGCATCTCAGCATAGTCACGATCCGTAGATACCCAATCTCCTGCATTAATCCCTCCTTTTACATTTGATGGTACACCTCTGTATACAGTTACTTTAGCATCAGGGTTTCCACGTACGGATACAATCTGATCATAGACCTTCTGGTCATTAGTCGTATCGTACGAACCACCAGTACCGTAAAATCTTAATCCATCAGATGAGTAAAAGTCAGATGGATAAATACTTTCATCCATAGCACTCATTGGTGACCCGTAACCTCTGTCGGGGGCTCTATGAGATCCTCTATAATCTAACTCACCCTCTTGTGTTTGCCGCACACCCATATCGATCTTCCTATTTGGATCACGATCAACGAACGGTTTATCATCGAGATATGTTATAACTTTATTTATAGAGTTTTCTGGATCATCAATATCAAACTTGATCGCAGTGCTAACCTCAAAACCACCTTTCAGTCTTGTCATCTCACCTGTCAGTCTGTGTATAGCTGCGGATATAACAGGGTTATCAGCATCTAACTCCCTTATAGCATTAAAACGATTTATATAAGAACGTAAGTAGCGTAATAATACTCGAACAAAACTTGGGTTGGTTTTGTAAAACTCTATCTCTTCTTCTGTAGTGTACCCTTTAAGTATTCTTTGTGCCTTCATACGTAAGTACTCATCAACTATTACGTGTTGCATGCTACGCTGATCTACACTCAAAGCGTCAGGGCCAAGTTGACTACGAGCCGCTTGTCTTTTCTCATCTGTCTTATAGTATGTGTCTATAATCTCGTTTACTTGAGTATCAGATAATACAGAAAATATAATGTCTATCTCAGCTTTACTTAAATTTCTCCACGCTGCGTGGTGTATAACCTCATGAGATGCTTCGAATCGAGCGACGTGTTGTGCATTAGCTTTATTTAACCCCATCGTAAGTCTAGCAAGACCCCAAGGGTTTATAACAAGACGCATTCCTTCTTCAGTCTGCTCTGCTCTGTATGCTCCTAATCCTTTATTCTTTTCATTATAATCTACACGAGACTCCATACCCCAGAAATCGGCAACTTGTTGTGCGTCAGTTCTTGCGTCTAGATATCTTTGATAATGCTCATCGGCACTAAGCCCTTCCCCTAACTCAATGGATTTTTCTTTTGTCCCCCACAAAGTGTCGAAAGTTTTTACAAGCTGCTCCTCTTGCTCTATTGCCCTCTGCCTTCCTTCTTCTAATTGTCTTTCAAGATCCTCATCTAAAACACCTTCTTGCGTTTCCCGCACCTCTTCAGCTTTACTTTCTTTTAAAATAACATCTGCCTCTCCTTGAGTTATTAATTGTTTTTCTAATTTACTACGTACCTGTTCTTCTAGTTTTTGTATATCGATGTTACTTTCTTGCCTATCTGATTTAATGACTTCTGATATCGCTTTTTTCTGAGCAGTTCCTGATGCCTCTTGTGGAGTAGGTATTACAATAGGCTCTCTTGATCTAGCAGCAGTACTTAACTGCCTTGATAACTGTTCTTTGTTTTCTTCGAAAAACGCTTGTGTTAAAGGAGAGCCTGTTTCTCCTAAGTTTTTTATAATGTTATCTATTGTTTCTTGTTGAAACCTTTCGTAACGGGCTCCTGTGCCTTTATCAAACATATTCTGAACACCAACAACTCCAGCACCCATAACACCACCTAAAGAAGCGGCATGTAGTCCAACCATCATCCGATCTATCATTGGCGTGTTTTCATTAAGGGCAGCATCCGTAATGAATGTTTGTATAAATTCATCAAGACCTTCTTCAGCAGCTTCACTAGCTGCAGGAATACCGAACTGCCTCAAAAAAGCAGAGTTTTTAGCAGCCGTCTTCATTTGTTTTTCAATAGTACTACCTATTACTTCCCTTACTTTAGATGAGCCAAAACCTGATATATCTAAGTTTAGTATCTTTGACATCCCCGATGTCATACCTTTGTAAGTCATGCCTCTAAGAAATGCTTGTTCAAAACCTCCTAAACCTATACCCATAAACGCAGTCGTAAGTAGTCCTGTCACAGTACCCGCCATCATTGCGTAACCTAAAGCAGCATCGTGCTTTTCTTCGTGTGTCAAAGAATCTGGCTGTGCTGCGTATACAGTAGCGTACATTCTACCTGAACTTCTATTTGCAGCGGGTATATATACTGCAGGGAAAGCCGATGCTTTACGGAAAGTTTTATTAGCTATCGCTTTGTTGTACGCCTTGATTGCTTTTTGAACTCCTTTGTCAGTCACCGTTTTAGCTGAATCCTTCAGCTCTTTGTTAGCTGCAGCCTTTAATGCAATATCTTTTGCTGTATCACCAAACTGCCTACCCGTAGCGGCCTTAGTTAAATTTTTAACAAGTGCTTTAGCTGTTTGTTTAGCTCCAGCTTTAGTTCCAGCATATAAAACACCCCCAGTACCTAAAGTTCCTGCAGACAACAGAACTGTAGCAGAGACATCAACAACCATTGGCGCAATCACATTTGAAAGATCCATACCCCAACCAAACTCATCACCGAAAACTGCAGCGACTTCTCGTCTACGTTGTCTATCCATTTGGTTATCGACCAAATACTTTGTAGCCCCTTCGCTTTTAAAAATTACAGCACCTAACGAAGCAAATAATCCTATTACCGCATCAGGCACAGTTGCTGCTATATCTCCTAATCTGTTTTTTATAGAACTGTAATTACGTTTATCAGCTAAGAAAGTATCCAGTACGTCTACATCGGAAGCCCCACTAGCCCTTCCCGCTTGTTTTGCAGCCATCCAATTATCACTTGTTGCTGCTGTATCGGATAGAAACTTATCGTACTGCTCGTAAGTTAACTGCCTGTACAATTTACGCTGATTTCTGAGCGATGTAATTTGATCCTCTGACAATCTATCATCGTTCTTGATCGCCTTCTCGAACCTCTCTCTTTGTTGCATAAGGTTCGGGTGTGCCAGCACATGACCACTCCCTAATATACGGATGTTCTTAGAATCATCTTCGTCGTAGAATTTAAATTCTCCTTTTTCATTTACCTCGTTCGCTGCCAATAGTTCAACAGCATCTCTGATCTCTTTATCAGAGTATCTTTCAAGAGCAGCTCCTTCACCAAATCCATTCTTACGTGCATACTCTGATGACAATCCTTTACGGAAATCTGCAACAACATCTAAAATATCTTGCTCCTGCTCTAAATCAGAATCCTCATCCTTTGCTTTGATAAGCTCACGCATCGTATCAAGTGCGTCCTGTGGTATGCTGTCAACTTCATCTTCTGATCCTAAGACTGCATTAAGTTCAGTCAAGAGCTGTGCTTGCCTTATGTTTTCAAATACACTAGCATCGGACACTCCCTTTTTTAAACCAGACATAACACGATACGCATCTGAATAGTTTAATGCTCCTAGTCGAACTGCATCGTCCAATGACTTACCTCTATCAGTTATGTCAGCACCACCAATAATTTTATCGATACCTTTAGCGTCTTTTACTCTAGCAAAAGGCAGAACCCCTGAATCAACTAGTAGCATTTTTGCACTGTTAAGCTGCTTATCAAGCTCCTCTTGATTCCCGCTTTCACTTTGTATGTTACTAAGATAAGTAGACCCTGCTTGCTCACCATATGCCATACGTATTAAGTTAGCTTGAGTCTGTGCATCAGCTTGAGGTTTGAGCGTATCTAAGAAATCTTCTGATTCAACTTGTTCGGGGGTTACTAGTTGATTGTTAAGTAAACTGCCTACTAACCCTTGTGTAATTGATGATTCTACTTCGTCGTCAAGTTCACCTGTACGGAAGAAATGTCCTCTTTGATAATCAGCATAGCCTTGGGAACTGAGCAATGGATCATTGATATTTGACCCTGAAGAGGCTGACCACTGACTGAATGATTGTAGTGGTGCGACGTTGAAGTTTAAGTCAAGGTCATTAGGCACGGGGGTTTTCTCCCCCAACGATAATGTTGGATATAGGTCTGACACAGCAGAATTTGGGTTTGTATAGTTATTATATAATTAAATTATTCGCTCCAATTCGAAGCTGCAGTTTCTGCAGCGGGGTTAGGAGCTTCTAATTCTTGTCCAAGTCTCATGGAAAGCATTCTCTTTTGCCTTGCTAGAATTCCAAAGGCTTCGTTGAAAAGAGTTGTTGCGTCTTTTGCATTCAACGCTTCTCGTTCTTCTTCCGATAACGCTCCTTTCAACAACTCAATTAAATTAATTATAATTTCTTTATCTGTTTTCCCATCCAGTCCTATACCTTTATTAGCAAGAAGCTCTCTAACTAATGGGTCTGATGACCCATCTCCTTCTAATCTAAATAACATACCCTCAATATCTTCGAGTTCTTTTAACTGCTCTGTTCTTGTAATTTTATTTTGCTCTAGTTTTTGTATAGATTTAGTAATATCTCTATATACAGGATTTAACATTCCTTGGAAAGGAGTAGTGTCTCCTCCTGATTTTGCTAAATCCATTACCTGACTCCGAAGTTTATCTTGATCCGCTTTACTTGTTTTTAAAGAATCTCCTGCTCTTGTAAATAATGTGCTTATACCAGTATCACTCATTACTGAAGAAACTGTAGGAGTCATCATTGTTGATACTAACGCTTTTTGTTTTTGTGAGTCTGTTGCTTTTGAGTCTAAAATCTGTTGGATTCTAGAAGCTACTTGTGGTCGTATCTGAGCTTTCAGTTGCTCATCCCTATTCTTTCTCTGAGCCATTTGTAAATCAACAAACGCCTTTCTGTCTTTAGAAATACCTCCTAATTGAGCCTCAAACTGTTTAGCGAACATGGCCTGTTCTGAAGCAGGTAACTTAGACGCTGCTATATCAGAGAAATAAGCACCACGCAAGTCAGCCATATCTGCTGTTGGGTTGAATGATGGCCCTGCCTGACTCACCGAAGCAATACGCTGTTGTGCCTTTCTTTGTAATGCCCTACTATCAGGAGTCATTATAGTTGGCTCATTAAGACGTATCTTCTCCCCTTCCAAAGCCATTTGTTGCGCTGCTGCTGCGTAGCCTTTCCTACGTAGTCTACGTGCAGCTCTTTTATACTTAGAAGATGGGCGGTCTAAAGAATATCTTTGACCCAACTCATAGGATGGCATTGTAGTAAACTGCATATATGTAAATTATTTATTTCTTCTTCGTTCTCTTTCTAACTTCTTTTGCTGCCTTTTAAGTGCATTCTGAAGCATATTTTTTCTAGAAGCCTCACTTGCAGGTCTTGCTCTCATATCTCCAATAGCCCTATCTGCTGCTGCAGATGTTATGTCTTTACCAACAGGGCGGCCAAACTCAGTTTTAGCTCTGTTAAAAAACTCTGCTTTTTCTGCGTCAGATTTTACAGCTTGAGCTGATATTGGGATTGAAGATTCATAACCGCCCATTGACCTACTCGCTGCTGCAGATGTTATGTCTTTACCAACAGGACGGCCAAAGTCAGTCTTTGCTCTATTAAAAAACTCTGCTTTTTCAGCATCAGATTTCACAGCTTGAGCAGACACAGGAGTTGATGAACGAAACTCGATGTCATCATCCATAAAAGGGTTTTTAGGTTCTGAAAGAACACCGAACTTCTTCTTTATAGAACCCCCTCCAAAGAGTCTATTCTGGTTGTCTCGCCTAAAATAACTGTTTCTCTCTGACATAGTTATTAATATTTCCCAAATGCTTTCTCTTCTTTTTCTTTTACCATTCTTAAAACTTCCGCTCTTTCCGTAGGAGATAAGTCTTTTAAGAATGGTGACTCACCAAAAACAGGTTCTTGAACTTTAAACTGCTTGTCCAGCATTTCTCTCTTTTGTCTTTCACGAGCGTCTTTTTGAAATAAATTTGGTTTTTCGAATTTTTCTATCTGTAAAGGATCTGCCCCTGTGTCTTTTATAAACTGCTCCCGCTGTTCTTGGAACCCTTCAAATTTATTTTTAAAGTTACGTAATGCTTCTCTTTTAGGTTCTTGTATGTTAAACTGCCCTTGGCGAATTCGTGCTTGCACTTCACTAGGAGTACGTAAACGGAAGCTACCGTCCTTCTCTGTCTTCCCTAAAGCTGTCGGAGCAAGTATCTGCTGGTCTTTAAGAAACTGTTCGTACCCTCCTCTGTACCCATATGGGCCGTCGGTTCCTGCAAGAGCTGCTTGTTTATCTCTTTCTTTTTTTAGAAGATCTGCTTTACCCGTAGGCGGTTTATCTTGTCTTTTGTCTGAGTCTGTCCCGTCTCCTTTAGACTCCCCGAAACCCATTTCTTCATTTCCCCAATCGGTTACTTCAGGCAACTCTTCTTCTTTAACTTTTTCTCCTTGAGGATCAAACCCTTCGAAATAAGGGGCGTTAATATCGAGCTCTTGTGCTTTCAGCTTACTTTCATCGTCCGTGTCTCCTAAAATTGCATCCGTCGCAAAACCAAATTTTTTGAGGTATGAATCTTCAAATTTAGGGTCGAACGTCCCGACGTTTTTAATAAGAGCTTCTCTAAGCCCTATGTTTGGGTTCCCTCCAAGAGGCGTATACTTACGGTCAACGTCCGATACAAATAAATTTTTAACTTGTGGGTCTGTAGATAATTTTTTTACAAAAGCAGCGAAGTCATCTACTAAATCTAAATTAGGGTCGTAGATTTGCATAAAGTTAAGAGGCGCTAAAAGACCTGTTTCAGGCTTGCTGAGAGCTCTATCCATTAACTCTGCATAGTAAGATGTGAGTTGCTCCCATCTTTCCCTACTCATTTCTATTGAATCTAACTGCTCGTCTGATATATCACTTTTCGCCATGCTTATTTGTAGTATGTATTACCTATAAATTTAGTTTTTTTATATGAAAAGTCAACAAGCCTATGTTCCTTGTAGAGTTTGTGAAGAAAGCATATTAGATAAACCTTTAATAGATCTTCTTTGATAAGGTCTACTGCTTGTTTTCCCTGTTTCTAAAGGCTCAACTGCAACTAATCCGTGTCGCTGTCGAGCTAAATCTAAGCAGAGAAAGGCAGCATCAGCCAAGTCAGGGGACTTTCCAAGCCTTGATTTGTACTCAACCTTACTTTCTATCTTCATTCGGAGAGTTGCTCCTTTGATCATATCGTAGTTTCTGCCCGTTATTTCCTGTGCCAAATCCCCATTTACCCCAAATATTTGCTTAGTCCTACAAAGTTCTTTGCCAACAAACCACAGTTCTGTTACTCTATTAACATATAATTCACTACCGATTAATTTAGAACTAGCAGATACTTTACGATCAGATGCCTTCCCACCAAAAGAAACCCGCAAAATCTCGTCGCTCCATTCTCCAGCTAATACGTCACAAAATGGAGCACCTGCCCCCGTTGCGTCTACTGCAATATCCATCGGTTTTATCTTTCTTTTTTGACACTCCTGCTTCACCTGACGAACAATCTGGTAAGTCCTTGGAACCGCTTTGTTGGTGGCATCGTCATTCAAATGGATCGCTTCGCCCAACTCGCAAACGTACTGGCCATTCGTGTCGTACCCAACGAGGCCCGTGTACAGGATGCATCGGTCGCCCCCGTTGGTAAATGCAGGGTCTAATCCTGCGATAGGTATAGGTTTACCTTTCCACTGCACTTTGTTCATAGCTCCACTGCGGGATAGTTCAGCTTCGTTGTATATGGTATCTTCTTCATCCCCATCGAAAAATACAGCACGGCACATCCTGTAGTAACCTCGTGACTCCTGCCCCAATAGTGCTTTATCTTCATTTAGTTTCTCAGTCGTTGGTAGCCAAGGGTATATGACTTCATCGGCTATCACGTTAGGACTGCGTTCAGCATCAAACCTTATATACTCACCGCCCCATTTAGTCCTCCATTGGTAGTCCGTATTTGTATCAACACTATCCCACCCATGTTGTGGCGTAGCCCAAACACCGAAAGCATCAAATCTAGAGTTAGGGTTACTTAGTCCTACTAACTCAAATCGTTCGTTCTTCGATAAGTTACTTAGACCAGCCTGTACAATAGCCTCTGATATTTCTGAAAGCTCATCCGCAATCAGTATTATTCTTTTTTGTTTAATACCAATGAACTTACCTATCGCTTCTTTTGTCTTAGACTTTTCTGCCGCAATCAAAGATAAACCCGCACGTTCAATTAAATTACCTTTTTCTGTTACGTATGCTGCGTTACCAATACTATCTCGTATACGAATAGGAGCTCCTTCAATGACCATTAATAAAGAAACAACTGAACCCCATATCCTTTTACGAGCTTCTCGTAGTGTAGTAGATGTAAGTAGTATCAGCGTATCTCTTGGAGCAGCTAACCAGTTTAGTATCCCCCAAGCAGCTAGTGTGTGCGATTTACCGCTGTTCGCTGCTCCCCCTATAGCGATGTATTTGTTACGAATGACCGCTCTAATCATTTCCTCTGCCCAAGGGTGGCGTACCATCATAGGTTCAGGTCTTTCAGGATTATTCCATATCTCATCACACAACCTCCAGAAATAATATTCTTTAGCTCTGTATGAATCATGGTTTCCTAAACCATACAACAAAGCTGTTATTGTGTTAGTAGGCGGGATAAGCATTCCCCCCACATTCATCTTCTTAGTTTTAGCGTCAATATGTGGTTCGTATGCCTTCTTAGCTTTGCTCATATTACTTGAATTGTTTATAAAATAACAGTATAAGTTAATTGGTTTGCGAAAGAAACAAAATGATGCAGAATTCTTAAAGCGTGGAGATGTTCAACGTGCTCTACAACTATATAAACAAGATTATAAACTTGTTAATATAGCTGATGAATTAGGAATATCCACAGCAACTCTACGAAGATGGTTGCGTCGTGCTGGCTACGGCCCTAAGAACGATTCGTATGGGTCTAATCCTAAGTCAGAAAAAGAAAAGGAAGAAAGCCAAGACCCACTTCAAAAAGCATTAGAAGACGACCTTAATAAAAAAACTAAAGAAGCAATTAACATTGCTAAACGTGAGGCTCGTGAAACAGAAGAAAAAGAAATTCTAGAAATAGCGGAAGCTCAAAGTTCTCCTGCAGAAAAGTATCAGTCCTATGTAGCTGCGTCAGGCATGCGTCTACTAAGAGACTATATGGACAATCTGAGAGGCCCAAAAACAATAAGGGAACTCGATCAACTGGATCAAATTATTAGAAGAAACCTTGGGCTTAATGATAAAAAAGGTGGTGGTGTAGGTAAAATGCAAATTGATATTAGTATTTTAAATAACGCTCGTGCCGATAAAGGCAAGGGTGCTGTTAATATAAACCAAGACGATATAATCGATGTCGAACCAGAAGAACCAAAAAACTGAAGAGGATGCTGAATCCACCCTATTATTATACTCAGGGCTGGAAGATGCTTTTATAGGAACTGTAGACAAATATGGTAGCCCACCCATAGCCTGTTACTCTAAAGAAATTACTATTTCAATTTTAACAAAACAGTTTAACCTATCTGTAAAAGAAGCTAATGACAGATTAGAATATGAATACTTACAAAACAATTTTGGAGAAGCTACCCCATGCTTTTTAGAAGATAGAGCGTAATGAAAATGTTTGTCGATAGGGAAGCTATAGAACACCCCTGTATTGTTAAAAAAATAGACCTGCCTCCTAATGATTTTACTTTTAGGACTGATGTTCTTTTAGGGACTTACTATTTAATTATCCCAAAAACGGCAAAAGAAATTTTCTATATTCAGTTACTCACAAAAAACATAGATGTTTTTATACCTGCAGAAGGTGAGGGTTTACTACTAAGTAAGAAAGCATTGCGAGATCTATGATCATAGGAATAGATAATGGCTTAGACGGGGGGCTCGCTGCCATATCTAAAACTACTGGAGCTTTGATAGATAAAACAATAATGCCTACTCAACACAGAGCAGGTAAGCGAGAAGTTAATACACGTAAGTTATACGAATGGATAATGAGCCTTGGACAATGTGCAGATGATTTCTTAGTCGCTGTCGAAGAACCATTGAAGCATGCAAAGTCTTCTCAAGCTGTACGATCAATGGGTATCTCTTTTGGGAAAATTGTAGGGTTATGTGAGAGTAGACAATGGAATCACTGTTGTGTTTCAGTACACAAGTGGCAAAAGAAAATGTTAGGTAATGTTCCTAAAGGACAAACCAAAGAAGCAGCTTTATGGAAAGCAGAATGTCTAGCTCCTGACGAGTGTTGGCAAAAAAGTAAACGTGCTAGTAAAGCGCACGACGGAATGGTTGATGCATTTCTAATTGCTCGTTATATAAAAGATAAACATAACTACGACAAGAGTATTTAAAATTATAAAGAATCCTAAGTAAAATTGTTTATATTAAAACAAGTTAGGTATTTTCTTGGTTTATATCTAATTAGAGGGTGAGGGTGTTTTGCTATTTTTGCATCCTCGCCCTTGTTTTTAGGGTAAATATATTTTTCAATTTTTTTCTCTAGACACGTATTTGCGGGTAGTGTAGTAATGAAAAATAATGAAGACCCTATTTCAAAAACAAAAAGAAGCGTGTGATTTTTTCTTATCAAGGCAAAAAGATAACATCAACACTATTGATACAAGCTCTGTTGGCACTGGTAAGACAGTAGTCGCAGCGCACCTAGCAAAACATTTAGGACTTCCTGTAGCCGTTATTTGCCCTAAAGCAGTCATACCCTCATGGGAAAGAGAACTCACAGAAACGGGACTCACCCCTTTGTTTGTCTTAAACTACGAAAACATAAGAAGAGGACGTGCTCCTTATATGGTGAAGAAAGGTAAGAAGATCATGCAGTGGCATCTGCCTGAAGGGTGTTTAGTTTTGGTAGATGAAATACATAAATGTAAAGGAGCCTTCACGCAAAATGCTCAACTGGTTATCAGCTTAGTGCAGCAAGGATATCGTGTGCATGGTATGTCAGCGACTGCTGCAGAAGATCCTACAGAGATGAGGGCGTTAGGTTTTATGTTAGGTTTACATAACCTCAACAAGACTGAAAATGGTTTGAAGAACTGGTACAGGTGGATGCAAGAAAATGGATGCTCTCCTGATCAATGGAAACAGTGGAGACTAATTAGCAGGAAAAAACTAAATGCTCTAAGAGAAAACATCTACGGAGTAACTGGACACAAACTTACTGTAGAAGATTTTCCTGATAGTTTTAGAAACAACAGAGTGTTTGTTGAGAACGTCGAATTCTCAGATAAAAAAGCGATACAAAAAATATATAGAGACTTAGAAATTACTCCTGAGATCGTTACACGATATATCGAAGAAGGTACTGTCGGAGACAGTGAGTATGTACTCGTTAATATTTTGAGAGCACGTCAGCTTACTGAAGCTCTGAAAGTGCCTGATATTGCGAGCATGGCTAACGATCTTAGAGATGAAGGAAACTCTGTTGTTATATTTGTAAACTTTAAAGACTCTGTTAAAGCTCTGTGTTCTCAACTTAATTGTAAGTCTATTGAGGGTGGCCAGAGCCTAAAAGAAAGACAGCAAATAATTGACGACTTTCAAGATGATGTGGAAGAAGTGTTAGTTGTAAACATCAGTGCAGGAGGTACAGGACTTTCATTACACGATATTAATGGTAAAAGACCGAGAGTTAGTTTAATATGTCCGTCCTACTCCGCAAAGGAGTTCGCCCAAACATTAGGGAGGATTCACAGGAACGGAGCGAAGTCAGATGCTCTACAGAAAATATTAGTGGCTGTAGACACTATAGAAGAAAATGTCATTCAGTCAGTAAACAGAAAACTAGAAAACCTAAAAACATTACATGGAAGATAAACCAGACCATTCAAACAGAGGACACGCAGAATTTAGTCCTTCAAGTTTAAAATACGTAGCGGGTTGTTCAGGATACGTAGGTAGATCAGGAACAAATGCAGCAGCGGAAAAAGGAACTCGAATACACGAAGCTCTCGAAATTAAAGACCCTTCCGCTCTACACGACGAAGAAGAGGTTAACATATATGAAACTATAGTAGCCGACGAAGAGGCATACCTTAGTAGTTTTGCTAACGGGGAAACATACAAAGAGTATAACGAGATTCAGGTAGATATAAAACTGGATGGAACTGAGACTTGGGGAACTTGCGATAAGTTTGTTAAGTTAGGGGAAAAGGCAGTCATGATTGATTACAAGACTGGTATTAGTCAGATTGATGAACCGAGAGAGAATTGGCAAGCGATGGCTTACACAGTAGGTGCTTTCCAAGCGCATGAAGAAGTTAACGAAATTGACTTTGTGTTCTTCATTCCTGTTAGAGGGCAAACATTGACAGGTGTCTTCACAAGAGATGAACTACCAGACCTTATAAAGAAACTTAGTAAAATAATTAAAAGAGGAGAAAAGATAAGACCGCAGTGGGACGGTGGTGCTCCTGATCTGTATGAGTTGAACCCTACAGTCAACTGTAGATTCTGCGCTCACGAAGATGTATGTCCTGCATTAGGCGGTTTAGCTGTTGAAGTTGCTTCTCGTGTTGCTGATGATGCATTGCCAAGAGGAGATATATCTGATCCAGATGATCCTAAAACAGTAGAGCACTTATATGTTGTTTCCAAGATAGTTACAAATTGGGCCACTAGAATAAAAGCTAAAGCTATGGCTATGGCAAAAGAAGGTGTGGAGTTTCCTACGCTAAGACTTAAATCTATGGGAGCTCCAAAAAAATGCACAAACAATGTTAAACTAGCTAAGTTAGCTGAAGAATATGACCTCGAACCAGAACAGGTTTTAGACTTAGCTAGTGTTCCTCTAACAAAGTTAGCAAAAGCTGTAGGAGATACAGCACCTGATGGGGAGAAAAAACAAAAGTCTAAAGAATTCCTTGACGCTGCCCAAGATCTCGACATTATAGCCACTTCTGACGAGCGTTTCACGCTGTCATGAAAACCTAAAACATATAAATATAAAACATATAAAATATAAATGAGTAAAACACTAAAGAAAACACAAGAAGAAACACTAAAAGTAATAACAGATGCCCCAAAACTAGAATACAGTGCTGATGATTTAAATGCACCAAGACTGAATGTAGTTCAAGCATCTTCAAAAATAGCGGGAGAGACAGGGAGTTTAGTAGTTGATAAACTACATACCCTTATCGAACACGAGCAAGAGTGTAAGTGTATCCCACTTAAAGCTCTTAAAGGTTGGAGAGAAGATACTCCTTATGGGCATGCTGAAATGCCTCGACAGGTATTTAATCAAGATGCTTCAGAAGAGTTAGCAGCGGCCTCTGATTGGCCTATTGTTAAGTTTGCGGAAATCATGTTCTTGTTCCCGAAAATGGACGGAGGAGATGATGACGCTTATCCATATCCAATAGGAGACGAGTTCTACGCTATGGGTAAAATTAATGTTGCTAAAGATGCTTACAAGCACACGCTTGAAAGACTAGCTACATTTCAAGCATTCAATCCAGAAGCTCCTCTTTGCTCAAAGTACTGGAAGTTTAAAACCGAACTTCTTACTAGAGGAATGAATAGTTGGTTTGTGCCAAGCATTACACCGACTACAGAAGGAACCCCTGAAGAAACTCAAACATTCGCAGCAAGACTTGGATAATATGAAAAACAATAAAGAAGTTATAGATATCGTTCAAAGTGAGCACGATCAAGTTGAGAAACTAATTGAAGATATTGGAAACAAGATCGAAGAGCTCCAGCACCAAAAAGAGAGGCTTCAGCAACTCATTATTGGGTTCAACTGGTACGTTAAAATGCTTAAAAGCAAAGGTAACGACCCTGAACAAGTCCTACTAGATTTTTTAGTAGAGGACGAAACCGAAGAATCTCAGTAAGCACGTCTGCTTACTGTTCATAGAGGGGACTCACCCGTATGATGATCATGCTGTGGGGGCGTGTAGTACGGGTGAGTTATTTACTTAAATTATTATGAATACTTTTGCGATAGACTTTGAAACTTACTACGATAAAGAATGCTCAATTAAAACATTAGGTACTATAGGTTATTTCAGCCACCCTTTATTTGATGCATATATGGTGTCAGTAGTAGGGGACGAGGGTACATCTTTTGTTGGAGACCCTAGAGAATTCGACTGGTCTCTTATTGAAGGCAATAGGGCGGTGAGTCATAACGCTCCTTTTGACCAAACATTATATTTATTTGGTGTAGAAAAAGAATGGTGGCCTTCTGTTAAATACGCTGAGTGGTTATGTACTGCAGATTTAGCTGCGTATTGTGGACTACCACGAGCCTTGAAAAATGCTTCTGCAGAATTATTTGATTTAGATGTTTCAAAAGAAACACGAGATAACATGTTGGGGAAGCAGTGGGAAAACATGACAAAAGATTTTAAGAAAGAAGTTTCTGAGTACGCCCTTAAAGATTCTGAGTTGTGTCTAAAAATTTGGCAAGAGCTGGAAAACCAGTGGCCTGAGACGGAGAGAAACATCAGTTGTTTAAATAGAACTATATCTCAAAGAGGGATACCTATTGATACAAGTGAGCTCAAAACACAAACAGAGAATATAAATAAAAACCTATTTGAGGCAGAGAACTCTATACCTTGGATAGGGGAAGCTCCTACACTTTCAAGAAAAGCATTCAATAACGAATGCCGTAAAATGGGTCTCGAACCTCCAGTCAGTTTAGCGATGACTGACAAGGATGCTAATGCGTGGATTAAGAAGCACGGGCAAAAATATAAATGGATTGGTGCTGTTAGAGACTATAGAAGAATCAACTCACTCAAGAGGAAGATTGAGAGCTTTAGTTATGCTACAATGGCTGACCAAAGATATTACGGGAACATTATGTATTGGGGAGCTTCAACGGGTAGGTTTTCTGGTGGAGGTGGTAACTTAAATCTACAGAACTTGCCGAGAGGTGAGATGTTTGGTGTAGACTTACGTAAACTGATTACTTCTAAACCAAATAAGAAGTTGATCGCTGTTGATTTATCGCAGATAGAAGTTAGAACACTATGTTGGTTAGCAGGAGATGAAGATACTTTAAAAGAGATACAAGCATGTGAGGATATATACGAAGCATTCGCTATCAGATTTGGTGAGTGGGATAGTTCTAAAGGAGTCTTAAAAGACGAAAACCCTAAACTACGCCACCTTGTTAAGACTATTGTGTTAGGGTGCGGTTACGGAGCTAGTGCCAACAAATTTTCTTTGATAGCGGGTATACCTTTAGCTGAAGCTGAAAAAGCTGTGGGCATGTATAGGACAAAAATGAATAAAGTGGTTGGTCTTTGGAACGATCTTCAAAGAAGATTGCATGTATCTTATTCTAGCCTTAAAGACTTTAAAGTTCCTCTGCCTTCGGGTAGGTTAATTAACTACGGTAAAATAAAAGTAGCCCTTCTTAACGAAAGAAGGAACTACGTAGCGATGGTAGCTAAAGGGCCAAAAAAGATTCCTGTTAGGTTGTGGGGAGGACTTCTTGCAGAGAATGCTTCTCAAGCTCTCGCTAGAGATATCTTCTCAGATATGCTTTTACGTATTGAAGAAGAAGGTATAAAAACAATTTTTCACGTACATGACGAAGTTGTCGTGGAAGAAGACGCAGATAAAGCAGACCGAACACTGGAAAGAATCATAGAGATTATGAGCACCCCACCTAAATGGATTGATGATATACCTCTTGAAGCGGAAGGAAAAGTTATAACCCGATATGAAAAGTAATATGGAATACCGTTATTTAAAAAACTTAAAAGATAAGAAAGCCCACAAGTTTACAGACCCTCTATCTGTACAAAAGAAAAAACCTACATTCTCAGATAAAGCAAAATTCAGAGCGTGGTGTGCTGATGAAAAAACAGA
>CEQK01070409.1_pt1 | contig 19427 bp, 17 predicted proteins | sample 531051 | NCBI WGS metagenome assembly CEQK01 (sample SAMEA2621229, study PRJEB7988) | marine metagenome | biome: marine biome (ENVO:00000447); feature: deep chlorophyll maximum layer (ENVO:xxxxxxxx); material: "saline water (ENVO:00002010), including plankton (ENVO:xxxxxxxx)" | depth 150 m
TCGCAAATGGCCGGGCAGTTAGGTGGTTTGGCAAGTTTGGCTGGAGTTAACCTTGGTTCTCAAGGAGCCGACAAAACCACCATAGCTCTGGAAATTTTAAAGTCTCGAGCCTTTATAAAAAGCTTTGTCGAAAAATACGACATTTTGCCGGAGCTTATGGCAGTGAAGGAATGGAACCGTGGTACCGGTATTGTGTTTAACAACGAACTTTATAACCCGGACACCAGGGAGTGGGTCAGAGAAGCAGAACCGCCACAACAACCGAAGCCGTCCAGCTGGGAATATGTAAGAGTCTTCAGAGAGCAAGTGCTGCAAGTCAGTAAAGACAACACAACCGGTTTGGTGACTATTGCAGCAAACCATCAGTCACCGGAAGTTGCCGAGCAATGGGTAGGGTGGTTGATTGAAGAGATAAACAACCACATGCGCGAACGTGATATTCAGGAAGCGCAGCGAAGCTTGGAGTATTTAGACAAAGAACTGCAAAGCACCTCGCTAAGTGACATGCAGCAGGTATTCTACCAGCTAATAGAAAAGCAAACGCAAACCATTATGCTGGCGAATGTGCGGCCTGAGTACATTTTCCAAACCCTAGACCCAGCCGTAGTACCAGAGCAGAAAGCCAAGCCATCGCGTGCCTTAATATGTATTATTGGCACTTTCATAGGAGGCTTTTTTTCTCTATTAGTTGTCTTTGTTAACCATGTGGTTCTGTCTGGCAATAGAAGGCTTCCCAGCGCTTAGTGAAACCTGAAGATATTGTATCAGGCACCATCTTTTACTCAAAAAAGCAGTTACTCAATAAAATGTTTAAACGCCTAAAGACTCTATTTCTATTATTAACCGCTGAACAACGAAAGCGCTTAATACGACTTCAGTTCCTTGTTGTTATTATGGCCTTTGCCGAGTTAGCTGGCGTTGCATCTATCGGGCCTTTTATGGCCCTAGTTGGTGATATAAGCTTGTTGCAAGGCGATGGTACACTAGCACAAATCTACACGTTAAGTGGTTTTGAGAATCCACGAGAATTTTTATTTTGGTTAGGTATAGCTGTGTTGTTGGCATTAACCGCGGCAGCGACAGTATCTATGTTTACTATTTGGCGGCTGTCCTTATATGCGGCGCAAGTGGGGGCTGAAATATCGACACGTTTGTATAAACATTATATGCAACAATCTTGGCTTTTTCATGCCAGTGGTAGCAGTAGTCAGCTGACTAACAGAATAGCACAAGAATCAAATCGAGTAACAAATCTAGTAATACAGCCTCTAGTGGAAATGAACGCAAAAGGTATTTTAGCTATTGTCATGGCAACAGCAATTTTCGTTTTTAATCCGTTAGTTGCCTTAGTCGGGTTGCTTGTTTTTGGAGTAGCGTACTTAGTTTTATATAAAACAGTCCGCAAGCGTTTAACTAAGAATGGGCGAGAAGTATCACAGTCTAACCAGCAGCGATTTAAGTTAATGAATGAGGGATTTGGTGGCATTAAAGATACGCTGTTGCTTGGTCGACAAGCTGAATTTAATAAACGCTTCGAAAATTCTAGTGAAACACTGGGACGCGCCCAAGGAGTTACAAGAGCTCTTGCGCAAGCTCCGAGATATGCAATGGAGCTTGTTGCTTTTGGTGCAGTGATATTCCTAGTTCTTTATTTATTATCTGCTTACGACGGCAACCTCGGCAATATTCTACCAGTATTATCGGTATACGCATTAGCAGGATTTAAATTACTCCCAGCTTTCCAGCAAATGTATACCAGTTTAGCGCAAGTTAAAGGCAATATCTCATCTTTCGACAGTATAGAAAAAGACTTAGCCGCAAGTCAATATATTGAAGATATAAAGCCTTCGTCTGAGTTTGGGAAACTCTCACCTAAAAAATTAATTACATTAGATAACATCAGTTTTAACTATCCAGATAAAGATGCAAAAGCATTAAGCGAATTGACGCTACAAATACCGGTAAATCAAGTCATCGGTTTGGTTGGTGCATCGGGTTCGGGTAAGTCAACTGCTATAGATATTCTTCTAGGGCTAATAGAACCTCAGAGTGGTTCTTTAGTAATTGATGGGGAAGAAATAACAGGTCAACAAAAGAGAGCTTGGCAAAATAATGTAGGGTTTGTCCCTCAGACGATTTTTTTGGCAGACTCCAGTATCAGAGAAAACATCGCTTTTGGAATACCTCTTGATGAGATTGATGAAGAAAGGGTCACCCGTGCTTCTCAAATGGCTCATTTAGAAGAGTTGCTTGAACGACTACCTGAAGGTTTGAATACGCGAGTCGGTGAGCGAGGTATTCAGCTTTCAGGAGGTCAACGACAAAGAATAGGTATTGCCCGTGCTCTATACGATAACGCTGAGGTTTTAGTATTGGATGAAGCAACAAGTGCGCTAGATGGAATTACTGAAAAATTGGTCATGGATGCTATTCATGATTTTTCAGGTAGGAAAACAATTATTATGATTGCACATCGTTTGGCGACGGTGAAGAAATGCGACTGTATTTATTTATTAGATAATGGAAAGGTTATAGATAAAGGTAACTACGAAGATTTGGTTGATAGAAGTGATATGTTTCAGGAAATGGCCAAGCACGCTTAATTTATACGTAAGGGCAAGAAATGTTAAGTAATTCAACGATTTTAGTCACCGGTGGTACGGGCTCATTTGGGCATAAGTTCATTCCGATGACGCTGGAAAAATACAACCCGAAGAAGATCATCATTTTCTCCCGTGATGAGATGAAGCAATGGGAGATGGCAAAGCTGTTTCCAAACGATGACCGCTTGCGCTTTTTCATTGGCGATGTCCGTGACCGTGACCGCTTATATCGTGCATTAGATGGTGTCGATTATGTGGTGCACGCAGCGGCCACAAAAATTGTGCCTACGGCTGAATACAATCCGTTTGAATGCGTCAAAACCAACATTCACGGTGCCATGAACGTGATTGATGCGGCCATTGATAAAGGCGTTAAAGGCGTGGTGGCGCTGTCCACGGATAAAGCCAGCAGTCCGGTGAATTTATACGGCGCGACCAAGCTGGCTTCCGATAAGCTGTTTGTGGCAGGTAACTCGTACGCCGGCGGACACAAAACCAAGTTCTCGGTGGTACGTTACGGCAACGTAATGGGCTCCAGGGGCTCGGTTATTCCGTTTTTTATGTCGATCCGCGACCAGGGTAAGCTGCCCATCACCGACGAGCGCATGACCCGTTTTATGATTTCGTTGGAGGAAGGCGTGGAGCTGGTCTGGCATGCGTTTGAGGACATGGTCGGCGGCGAAATTTACGTGAAGAAAATTCCGTCAATGAAAGTCACAGACGTAGCCCGTGTGGTGGCCCCGGAGGCGGAGCAGGAAGTTGTCGGCATTCGCCCCGGAGAAAAACTGCATGAGCAGATGATTGGTTTTGAAGACGCACCTTACACCTATGAATACCCGGAGCACTTTAAAATTCTGCCCGCCATCCACGACTGGGATAAGGACGCCAACCGCATTAAAAACGGTAAGAAAGTCGCGGAAGGGTTTATTTACTCCAGTGACAATAACCAGGAGTGGATGAGCGACGAGCAGTTAAAAAACTGGCTGAACAACAACTACGAGCAGATTGGAAAAATCTGATGATACCCTACGGAAAACAGGACATTCAGCAAAGCGACATTGATGCCGTTGTTGAGGTGTTAACCTCGGATTTTCTGACGCAGGGTCCGAAGGTGCCGGCGTTTGAGAAAGCGGTGGCTGACAAGGTGGGGGCGAAGCATGCGCTGGCGGTTAACAGCGCCACGTCGGCACTGCACATCGCCTGTCTGGCTCTTGGCTTAGGCAGGGGCGACTGGTTGTGGACCACACCGGTTACTTTTGTGGCTTCCGCGAACTGCGGGCTATACTGCGGTGCGCAAGTGGACTTTGTTGACATTGACCCGCAAACCTACAACCTCAGTGTCAGCGCGCTGAAAGAGAAGCTTGAAAAAGCCGCTTCGGAGAAGCGCCTGCCCAAAGTGCTGGCGGTCGTTCATTTGTGCGGCCAGCCCTGCGAGATGCAGGCGATAAAAGCGCTGGCGGATGAATACGGTGTGAAAGTCATTGAAGATGCCTCGCACGCCATTGGCGGCAAATACCGGAACGAGTACATCGGTAACGGTCGCTTCAGTGACATTACGGTGTTCAGCTTTCATCCGGTCAAAATTATTACCTCTGCAGAAGGCGGCATGGCGCTGACCAACAGCGATGAGCTGGCCGGTAAAATGAACTTACTGAGAAGCCACGGCATTACCCGTGACTCTGACCAGATGACCCACGAGCCGGACGGTCCCTGGTACTATCAGCAGGTGGACCTGGGTTTTAACTACCGGATGACCGAATTGCAGGCTGCGCTTGGCTTAAGCCAGCTGGAGCGGCTGGATGAGTATGTGGCCCGCCGGCATGCCATTGCTGAGCACTATAATGAGTTATTAGGGGACTTACCGGTAACGGCTCCCCGGCAACATGCGGACAGTTACTCCGGTCTGCACCTGTATGTTATTCGCCTGAAATTAGATGAACTAACGGTCAGTCACAAAGCGGTGTTTGAATCGCTGAGAGCGCAGGGGATTGGCGTGAACCTGCACTACATTCCGGTGCATACCCAGCCTTATTACCGGCAGTTCGGTTTTAAAGCAGAAGATTTCCCGGAAGCGATGCGCTATTACCGCGAGGCCATCAGCCTGCCGATGTACCCGACTTTAACCGGTGATGAGCAGGCGCTTGTGGTCAAAGCTCTTAAAGAGGCTTTGCCGGTATGAATATCGCGATCATCCCGGCCCGTGGCGGCAGCAAGCGGATACCGCGTAAGAACATTAAGCCGTTCTGCGGTAAACCTATGATAGCCTGGACCATTGAAGCCGCTGAAGCCAGCGGCTGTTTTGACAATATTATTGTATCGACGGACGATGATGAGATTGCGACGGTCGCAAGAGCCTGTGGTGCCTCGGTGCCGTTTAAGCGTCCGGACAATTTGTCCGGCGACCATACCGGGACTATTCCGGTCATTAAACATGCAATTGAATGGTACGAAGCGCATGTAAAGCCAATAGACTACGCCTGCTGCTTATACGCCACCGCTCCGTTTGTGCAGTCTGATGACCTTAAACAGGGCTTGCAGTCCGTGCAAAACAAGGGTGTTGACTACACCTTTTCGGTAACCAGCTACGCTTTCCCCATTCAGCGGGCCTTGCGTCTGTCAGACAGTGGCGGAGTCAGTATGTTTCAGCCGGAGCACTTCAACACACGCTCACAGGATTTAGAAGAGGCCTGGCACGATGCGGGTCAGTTTTACTGGGGCCGAGCGGATGCCTGGACCAATGAAAAACCGTTATTCTCGGAGCGCTCTGTGGCGGTGCCGCTGGCCCGTCATCGGGTGCAGGACATCGATACCCCGGAAGACTGGACACGGGCCGAGTGGTTGTTCAAAGCTTTGCAGGCAACCTGATGAAAGCGGTGTTCCGGGTCGATGCGTCGCTTGAAATGGGATCGGGCCATGTGATGCGCTGCCTGACACTGGCTGATGAACTCAGTCGCCGGGGCTTCGGGTGTGTCTTTGTGTCACGAAAGCAACCCGGGGATTTGATCAACACAGTGAAAGCGCGCGGTTATGTTGTTCATGAGCTACCGGGGTGTGAGACCCCGGCGGAGAGTCACCTTGCTCACAGCCACTGGCTGAAGGGCGGCCGGGAGAGAGACGCGCAGGAGAGCAAGGCGGTTTTACGAAATCTCCGGCCGGACTGGCTGGTGGTGGACCATTACGGCATCGATAAAGCCTGGGAGCAGCAGGTAAGAGCCTGCGTTAAACGCCTTCTGGTTATTGATGATTTAGCCGACCGGGAGCACGACTGCAATGTCCTGCTCGACCAGAATTTAGGGCAAACAGATGAGATGTACCACCCACTGGTGCCGGCAGACTGTCAGATTTTGACCGGATGTCATTACGCCATGCTGCGCCCGAAGTTTGCAGAGTACCGTGAACGCAGCCTCAAGTACCGCAAAGGAAAAACTCAAATCGACCGGGTTCTGGTAACCATGGGTGGCGTGGATAAAGACAATTATAGCGGACGTATTCTGTCAGCACTGCAAAAAAGCAACTTAAAACAGCTGAGCAGGGTAACGGTGGTGCTGGGTCAACAAAGCCCCTGGTTCAACGAAGTCAGACAACAGGCTGATAAGAGCGTGTTAAACGTTGACGTTCTGCAGGGCGTATCGAATATGGCTGAATTGATGAGTCATTCCGACTTAGCAATAGGCGCTGCCGGCAGCAGCTCCTGGGAGCGTTGTTGCCTTGGAGTTCCGGCGATTAATTTTGTTATTGCAGATAATCAGAGGGAAGCTTCGCGACAACTTGTAAAAGCAGGGGCTGCTATATCAATAGATGATGAAAATACGTTTGAAGCGTCGTTGATTTCATTCCTTCATTATCTCTCCGCAAATGCCAGTGCTCTTCATTCCTTGTCGGACCGCTCGGCTCAACTTGTGGATGGTGTTGGTGTCCACCGGCTTTGTGATGTTATAGCCAAACAGAATTAGGGGTAAAAAATGATTGAACTCAAGGGTGACAGACTTCGGGAAATGACGCCGGCAGATCTGAAGCAGGTGCTTCAGTGGCGTAATCATCCGGATGTCAGAAAGAACATGTATACCTATCATGAAATTACTGAAACCGAGCATGCGCAGTGGTTTGAGCGCACGACTAATGACCCTGCCATTAAACATTTCATATTCGAAGCTGACGATAAACCGCTGGGTTTTGTGTCATTCAGTCAAATCGATAAACAGAACAAAAGAGCGCACTAGGCCTTTTATTCCGGCAGTCTGAATGTCAAAGGGTTAGGAAGCCGGATGGAATCTTTAGCCCTGCTGTACGCGTTTGAGTCTCTGAACCTGAACAAGTTGTGTTGCGAAGTGCTGAGTTTTAATGAGCCGGTGGTGAAGTTCCACCAGCGCTTTGGGTTTGAAATTGAAGGCACCCTGAAAGAGCATTACTTTCGTGACGGGGAGGCATTTGATGTGGTACTGCTTGCGTTGTTTAAAAGTAGCTGGCCGGCAGTAAAAGAGCGGATAATGAATAAGGTTAATAATGTCTAAAAAAGTACTCATTACCGGCGCTACGGGAGGACTGGGATATCGGGTTTGCCATTATTTTCATGAACGGGATTATACCGTTTTGGGTACCACTCAGGACAAAAGCCGTAAGAAAGAAAGAGCTGAGTCTCTCGAATCGTTGGGTGTAACGCTGTTTGAACTGGATATCACTGACTATAACGCATGTGAAGCGCTAATAAATGCGCTTGAAATGCGGTTCGCGGGTGTTGATGTGTTAGTTAACAATGCGGGTATAACAGCGGATAAAACATTAAAAAGAATGACACCGGAGCAATGGAGCCGGGTTATCGATACTAATTTAACCGGTGCCTTTAACCTGACCCGTGCAGCGCTTCCGGGGATGCTGGAGCGTGGTTACGGAAGGATCGTTTCTGTTTCGTCAATTAACGGGCATAAGGGCCAGTTCGGGCAGACGAATTACGCGGCTTCCAAAGCCGGCCTGTACGGTTTTACCAAGTCATTGGCTCAGGAAACTGCCGGAAAAGGCGTAACGGTCAACACAGTTTCTCCGGGCTACCTGAAGACGGAAATGACAGATACCATGCCGGCGGAGGTGTTGTCGCATATCGTGTCAGGAATTCCGGTGAATCGTCTTGGTGAACCCGATGAAGTGGCCCGGGTTATAGAATTTCTGGCCAATGAAAAAAGCTCATTTATTACCGGAGCTGATTACGCAATAGACGGCGGTCAGCACTAGGAGACGATTATGAAAATCAATGGAAAAATTGTCGGGGCCGATGCGCCTTACATTATCGCAGAGCTCTCTGCGAATCATAATGGCAATATTGAAACCGCGTTTAACATTATATCGGCTGCCAAAAAGGCGGGGGCGGATGCGGTAAAACTTCAAACCTACCGCCCGGATACCATCACGTTAGACTCTGACTGCGATGACTTTAAAATCAAAGGCGGGCTCTGGGACGGACGAACCCTGTATGAACTATATGAAGAAGCCCATACCCCGTGGGAGTGGCATAAGCCGCTGTTTGAGCATGCCCGCAGCGAAGGAATAACCATTTTCAGTTCGCCCTTTGATAATACCGCAGTTGATTTACTGGAAGATTTGAATACCCCGGCCTATAAAATTGCCTCGTTTGAAGCCATAGACCTGCCGCTTATAGAGTATGTGGCGAGTACCGGTAAACCCATGATAATTTCCACCGGCATGGCGGATGAGCAGGAAATACAGGAAGCAATAGACGCGGCACGGGGAGCTGGCTGCAAAGAGCTGGCGATTTTACATTGTGTCAGCGGTTATCCGGCGCCGGCAGAAGATTACAATCTGAAAACCCTGGTGGATATGCAAAAACGCTTTAATGTACTGACTGGTCTTTCGGACCACACGCTGGACAATACCACCGCGATAGTGAGTGCGGCTCTGGGGGCTTCCATTATCGAAAAACACTTTACTTTGGATCGAAGCGGTGGCGGACCGGATGACAGCTTTTCGTTAGAGCCTGGCGAGCTTGCGGCGCTTTGTCGCGATACTAAAACCGCGAAAGCCGCACTGGGGCAGGTGGATTACGGGCGTAAATCGAGTGAGCAGGGCAATGTGAAATTTAGACGTTCACTTTACTTTGTGAAGGATATGAAAGCGGGCGATGTTATTACCGAAAATTGCATTCGGAGTGTCCGCCCAGGCTATGGAATGGCGCCGAAGCACATGAAAAATTTAATGGGCGAAAAGCTAAAGTATGATGTTAGCGCTAACACCCCCGTCAAAAAAGAGATTTTGACCCGATAGGTTCAGTATTAGTGCTCTTTATTCTATCAGCTTATAAATGTGGAAAATGAAAATTAACTGTATATATCTTTGTGTTATAGCTGAACCGTGGGTTGAGGTTGCAAATAAGCTTGAGTCTGAATATGGAATAAGCCCCAAATATATTATTCATTGGGGTGACGAGTCTTCAAATTTTGAAGATGCATTTCCTGATAGCTATAGATATTCACTAGAGAAAGCTTGGAAAGGGTTGTGTTTTCCCGAAGATCTAAGTATCTCCCCTCTAGATGAACCTACTTTAAATTCGATTTCAAAATACGAGTTGCTAGGCATAAAAATGATGGATCGTTTAGATCCTACCCGCGAGAACTTTAACTTTGCTGAAAGACAGGAGTTTTTTCGTGAGTTAGTGATGCAATGGCTAACTGTTATAAGAGATAGTGATATAAAATTAGTTATTTCACCCTCAATACCCCACCGAGTTTTTGATTATGCTCTTTATGTCGCGGCAAAAATAGAATCAATTGATTTTTATACTTTCCAAATGGTTCCTTTCGGAAGTAGAACCATCCTGATAGACGACATCGATTCGATGGGAGTTTCTAGTCTAGAAGAGACTAAGGATAAAGGATTAAGAACAGAAATAGATAAAAAAATAGAATTAGTAAAAGGTGATTATAAAGATGCGATACCAAGTTATATGGTACATCAGCAACAAGAAAATAGGCGAAATTTTAAAAAATATATAGTTTCTTTTCTTCGAATGGCTAAAGGTGTTAAAAGGTTTTTTGGTAATTCTCCTAATACGTACTGGGTGGAAAAAGGTAAAAGTCCTCAAAATTCAAAGTACAACTGGCTTAATTATTACTTCATAAAAGTAAAGCAAAAAAGGCATCTAAAGAGGTTAAAGAATCAGTATGAATCGCTCACGGAAAAAGTAGCTGGAAATGAGCGTTACGCACTAGTTGCTCTTCATTACCAACCTGAAGAAACATCGTGTCCTACCGGCGGAGTTTTTGTTAATCAAGAACTTATAGTGAATATGCTGGTTGAGGTTTTGCCGAGCGAATGCTTGATATATGTCAAGGAGCATAAATCTCAGTTTTATTCTTCTATGGAAGGTGCTGTGGGGCGAGATGTTAGTTTTTATAGAAAGCTATTGAGTATCTCTCCTCGAGTGAAGTTGATATCTGCGGATGACAATCCCTTTCATCTGATTGATAATGCACTGTGTGTTTGCACTATCAGCGGCACTATAGGTTGGGAAAGTGCGCTTCGTGGAACGCCTGCAATACATTTTGGGCGTGCATGGTATGAGGGAATGCCTTTAACATACAAGGTAAAGTCACTAGGTGATTTGAGCATGGCTTTACAATCGATAGAAAATAAAAATAGCTCCAGTAATGAAGTTTTGGACTCTCAATATAATTTCCATTATAGGTTGGCTACTAGATTTATTCATGCCAAGCATTACAAAGCAAACTATAAAAATACTGACGTAGATTTTAAAAATTCAAAAGAAAATTTAGTAAAGTCAATTTTAGGAAAATACTAAAGCACAAACCGTCAAATTAATAAAATAACTGCGACATTTACTGTTATAGATTAGGAAGCTACCAGCATGATTTTCTCGCCGCTGGGTAGGTCAATATTACCAAAAGCCCTTGAAAGCAAATCTTGAATTAATGAGTCAACTCCAAAAATGATTAACCAGTATAACTCCAGCCAAGAAGAATTGGAGCTCACATCTGATCTAGCCGGTGAGTTTCCATTGTACCTGTATTGGCCAGAAGATCGGTCGGCGTTACTATATTCTGATTCCATTGACGAATTATTAAACGATGCACGTGTACCTAAACCATTAAAAGTAAGTAATGAAGGTATTTCCTTTTTACTACAAAGTGGAGTAGTTCCTCCACCTAAGACCGCTTATCAGGATATATACATTGTTAGTATTGGTGATACGGCGACAGTGTCGAGCACAGGCAGTAGAATCGACATCAAGTTCAGTCACGAGTTTCCATTTATGAATGCAAGTCGTTTGAATGAAGGTGAGATGCAGCCTGATAAAGATCTCATCTTACAAATGCTTGCTGATGCGACCATAAATCGCATTGATAAATCAAAACCAAGCTTTTTATTTCACAGTGCGGGTAAAGATAGCAATAGTGTAGCTTTAGCTTTGGCTGAGGCTGGGTGGCAAGACAGGGTCACTTTGATAACTCATAAGTCTAAAGGTAGTGCAGATGAGAGTGAGATTAGCGCTAGAATCGCAAAAAAGTTAGGCTTTAGACATCAGATATTGCACGAGATCGATTACTTGAGAGGTGAACATAAGAAAACAATTGAAGATTACTTTAAAAATGCTCCTTTTCCTTGCACAGATAACGTAACGCTTGCGTATCCATTATATGCACAACAGTTACCAGAGTTAAAAGGTGCAAATATTATTGATGGTGGTGGTAATGATAGCTATATGTCGACGCCTCCGACGAGAAAAGAGAAAAAAATAATTCCCCTATCGGGTATTTCTCATCGCGCTAGTTTTATGCGTTACCTGATAAGATCTGAAAGTTTATTGACTCCTTTGATTAGAACACCTGCAGAGTGCTTTGGAATGAGCGGTTTAAGTCTAGCTGATTCTAAAAAAATACTACCTAGTACTTTAAACGTTTACTCTTATTGGAAGCGACAAAGTTTACTTAGGAAAGGTTGGGATTTGTTTGATTTTAAAACTAGTATTCTAACACCTATTGTTGCGTCCGAACTTCATATAAGGAAGGCGAGAAATTTTTCCGACTCACTAAACTCTAATCTTATATTGCCTTTTTCTAGTCAGCCTTTAGCCGAATACTTTTCTAGAATGCCGGAGAAATACCTTTTTGATAGAAATGATCTAAGGAACAAGCTAACCCTTCGAAAGTTATTAAAAGATAAGATCAACCTCGATTCTGATGCTTTAGGTAAGCTTGGGTTTAGCTACGATTCAAAAGCTATCGTTTCTCAAAACTGGAGTTGGATAACAGATGAAATGTTAAAGTGCAAACTTTGGGATAAAGCGGAAATAACTAAATTATGTAATCGTCTTAATAAAGTCGCAAAAAGTAATCATAAATACTCAAACTTGGCTGCTTGTTTAATCTATCGTGTTTATTTATTGTCTGCTTGGTATAATAAGAATAGGTACATAAACGGTTGAAGCTAGGGCGGTAGCTAATCTTATTAGTCCTTCCTGTTGAGAATAGTTAAATTTATGTATCAATACAGCTAACTAGGGATTCGTTACTGTCAGGCTAAGTTGGAATTTATTGTTGAGACCTAATATGTGCTCTGCTAAAAGTTTGAATTAGAGTAAACACCTCGGTGATGCTCCTAAAGGCAAGGAATGATGCATGATGAGGCGCATGGCTTAGAACTGCAATTGCTTTTATAAAGAAGCGAACCCGATTTATGGATGGGTAGGCTTTGGCTAGAGGATACAGCACGTAAATGAGCGTTGTTTTAGGGATATATAATGCTAGGTAAGAGAGTGACATTGCTTATTAGCTCTTTGGCGGGTGGTGGCGCAGAAGGTGTGTGCGTTAGCGTTGCTAATGGGCTAGTTGATCAGGGCTGGCAGGTCTCATTGGTAATGCTCCATACTGAAGACTCAACGTATTTAGGTAGCCTGAATAGTAACGTAAAAGTAACAATACTCGGCGTTAATCACGCTCGCAACGCACCTATTCATCTACTAAAGTATATTTGGAAGAATAAGCCTAGGAAAATACTCGTATTCAATTATGAACTGACCGTTATACTAATAATTTTACGCAGTTTATTTAAGTTTAAAACGAAGATTATAGCACGTAACATAAATACTTTTTCTAAAAATACTAAACGAGCAGTAGGTCTTTGGAAGCGGGTGGTGGTCAAGCCTTTAATTAATTACTTTTATTGTAAAGCTGATCACATCATAAACCAATGTCATGCGATGCGAGATGACTTGCTTAATGTATACCCTCAACTCGCGAGTCGAACTAGCGTAATTTACAATCCTGTTTCAAAAAGGATTGAAGAGTATGCAAAAGAATTTAACTTGGAAAAGAGGGGAAAACAAGATTACTTGCTTTGTGTTGGGCGGCTTGAAGAACAGAAAGCGTTTCATTATGCAATCGAAGCATTTGCCGAGATTGAAAGTATGTTTCCAACATTGCGTTTAAAAATTGTGGGTCAAGGTAGTTTAGAGTCGGAATTAAAGCAATTAGCAAAAAAGTTACGTGTAGCAGATAGGGTAGACTTTGAGGGATTCCAGGCTGATATCATTTTTTATTATATCAACGCAAAGATGACTCTACTAACTTCGTTATATGAAGGGTTTCCAAATGTACTTCTGGAATCTATAAGCTTGGGAACTCCAGTAGTATCATTTGATTGCCCAAGCGGACCGAGAGAAATTATAGTTGAAGGCAAAAATGGCTTTTTAGTACGAGACAAAAGCGTTGCACATCTCAGCGGAAAAATAGGATACATACTACAGAACAAATTTTCTTCATCTATTGTTAGTAGCACTTCAACTCAGTTCAAAACAGAACAAGTAATTGCTAAATACGCAGATAAAATAGAGTCCATTTGAGAAAGAATATGTCCAGCTCTATTGGAAGCTATAACAGAGTGACTTATTTTAAAAATGTGAATTGCTATAAGTTCATCATATTTATAATTGCCGTGGTTTATGGCATTGTTCTGGCAGAGTTACCTTTTGAAGAGTTTAGAGATCGGCAAAACTATTTAGCTTACGCAAGCTCATCTCCTGAATTAGTTTTGCGTTACCTAAAAGAAGGTTTGTTTTCGTTATTTTCAAATGAACCTCTTTGGCTAGGGCTTAATGTTGTTCTTAACTATTTCTTTTCTCCTGAGCAGGTTGTAAAGATTTTTATCGCTGTACCAGCAACTATCGTCGCATATGTCGTTTTAAGTCATAAGCCTAAATACTTTTTTTTCCTCCTTCTTTTTGTTTTATATCCTCATGTTATAAAGAATCATATAATTCACTTAAGGCAAGGAGTAGCGATATCAATATTTTTGCTTGGTTTTTTTAAGTTTGAGGGTAAAGGTAAGTTATTTCTTATAGGTCTAACTCCGTTTGTTCATGCTTCTTTTTTCTTCGTTATATTTTTTATGGTTTTTAACTTTTTGCTTTCTAAATTGAAGTTAGCCATAGATTTGAAAGTAATCGCAGTAACACTTTTAGGTGTTCTACTTTCATTTAGTTTGGGGGCTATCGCGAGCTTATTAGAAGCAAGGCAGGCAAGTGAATATAAATTTTCAATGGCTGAAGTTAGTGGGGTAGGATTCTTATTCTGGTTCTTCGTGATTTTTCTTTTTTCACTTGAAGGAAGAAGTTTTTCTAGACAGTTTTCTTTGGCATTTTGTTTTATAGCGTTTTATTTGAGCTCATATTTTTTTATTGAGGTTACTGGCAGGATTTTTGAAAGTGCTATGTTAATTGTTTTATTATCTGGGCTTTATCTTACAAGCTGGCGAAAGAGGGTGTTCTTGGCTTCAACATTGTTCTTCTCAATGCTTACGTATTTAGGTAACGCTGATCAGCATTGGTTGGGTTGGGGAGTGGGGGGATAGTGCGTATACTGCATATAATAACAGGACTAGGTGAAGGTGGAGCCGAAGCGGTATTGTATCGACTTTGTATACATGATAAAGAGAATGTTCACATAGTAGTTTCACTTTCGAGAGACGGTAAATATGGTGAGTTACTTAAGGCTCAAGGAATTGAAGTTAATGCTTTAAACCTTTCATTTGGTTTATCTTCCGTTCGAGAGGCTTATAAGCTTTATCTCTTAATTCGGAAATATAAAGCTGACGTTATTCAGACATGGATGTATCACGCTAATGTTTTAGGTGGGTTAGTTGCGAAGTTGGCTCGCTCTGAGCGGTTACATTGGGGAGTGCATCACTCTGTTTTGATCAAAACGGAAATCAAAAGAAGTACATATTTTATAGCAAAACTTGGAGCTTACCTCTCTCACTGGCTTCCAGAGCGGATTATATATTGCGCTTGTAGTTCTCGGGTAGCTCAAGAGTCTCTCGGTTATAACAGACGAAAAGGCGCAGTGGTGTCAAACGGTTATAACATTCTTGAATTTAGAGAAAACAGACAAAAAAGGTTTGCATTTCGTAAAGAAATGAAAGTGGATGAATCAGAGATTTTAATTGGTCATGTTGGGCGTTACGATTCAAACAAGGATTATCGAAATCTGTTAGCTGCACTATCTATTGTGGCAAAATCACACTCTAACGCGACATTTGTGCTTATTGGAAGAGGGTTGGACTCAAAGAACAAAGAACTTGTAGGTTTAGTTGAGTATTATCAATTAGAGGACAGAGTGAAGCTGGAAGGAAGACGACAAGATATTCCCACAGTGATGAATGGCATTGATTTGTTCGTTTTATCGTCCAAAAGTGAAGCGTTCCCAAACGTGCTTAATGAGGCTATGGCTTGCAAAACTCCTTGTGTTTCAACGAATGTCGGTGATGCTAGTTTAATTTTAGGCGAGACTGGATGGGTAGTTAACAAAGAAAACTCCGGAGCTTTAGCTGGTGGAATTCTTTTGGCCTTGAATGAAAAATTGAATGACCGTGAAGCTTGGTTAAAGCGGAGAGACGATTGTCACCAACGGATTGCAGAAAATTTCAGTGTTGATGCTATGGTTGAGGGATATAAGAAAATTTGGGGAAAAACTTGAAAATAGCTTTGCTCTCTCAAAATGTTTCGCCAGGCTTATTAATCTTTAGAAAAGATTTGATTAAGCAGCTGGTGAGCCAGGGGCATGAGGTATATGCCTTTGCGTCAGATTTCACGGAAAATAACAAAAAAGAGTTACAGCAATTGGGGGCAACCCCTGTAGACTATCCTTTAGAACGTGCAGGTATTAATCCAATTAAGGACTTCTATAACTGGGTTAAATTGTATCGGCAATTAAAGTTAGTTGCTCCAGAGGTCATTCTTTGTTTCTTTATCAAACCATCAATATATGGAATATTAGCTGCTAAAATCGCTGGTGTAAAAAGGCGCTTTGCTATGATCGAAGGGTTAGGCTATGCATTTACTCCTGATATCAATGGATTCTCCAGAAAAAAGCAAGTGCTGCAGAGGGTTTTAGGGCTTCTGATGACCATATCTTTTCGGTACGCTGATAGAGTATTTTTTCTTAATAAAGACGATCCTAAGGATGTCTTAATCCAAGCGCGCATAAAGCAGGAAAAAATCGTATCTTTCGGACCAATAGGTATTAATCTAGATGAGTTTCCATTTTTTAATATAGAAGATAGTAAACCCTTGAGGTTTATTTTTGTGGCTAGGTTGCTAAAAGAAAAAGGCGTTTATGAGTTCATTAAAGCTGCGAAAATAGTAAAAAACTCATGCTCTCAAGTAGAGTTTGTTCTACTGGGCGGACTGGACGAAGAGAACCCCTCAGGCCTTTCATTACAAGAACTGGAAGACCTGATTGCTGATAATACTGTCATCTATGCTGGCTATGTAAAGAATGTCGCGGAATGGATATCACAGTCTCATGTGTTTGTTTTGCCTTCTTATCGAGAGGGCATGCCCCGCTCAACCCAAGAGGCTATGTCTATAGGTAGAGCGATTATAACTACTGATGTACCAGGTTGCCGGGAGACCGTAAATGATGGAATAAATGGTTTTCTTGTGCCTGCTTATGATCATAAGGTTCTGGCAGAAAAAATGCTTTATTTAGCCGAGAACCCTGAAGAAGTAGCAAGTATGGGGAAAGAAAGTCATAAAATGGCTAAAGAAAACTTTGACAGTAATAAAATTAATATGAAGTTAATTAACTATATACTCTATTAAATCCGTCTTAGTTTAAGGAAGTGAAATTACTCGCATGAAAATACTAGTGACAGGAACGGCTGGTTTTATTGGTTTCTACACGGCTATAAGGTTGCTCGAACAGGGCCATCAAGTAGTTGGGTTAGACAGCATTAATGATTACTACGATGTAAACTTAAAGTATGGTCGACTATACGAAAGCGGCATAAATAAAAGTAGCATAGAATACGGCGTACCTGTTCAGTCCGAGTTGCACGCGGACTACTCTTTTATACAGCTTAAACTTGAAGACAACGTTGCGTTAAATGACTTATTTGAAAAAGAGAAATTTGACGCTGTCTGTAACCTAGCCGCTCAGGCAGGGGTGCGTTATTCGCTTGAAAACCCTAGCGCGTATATCGACTCAAACATTGTCGGTTTTATGAATATACTGGAGGCTTGCCGCCATAATGGTGTTAAGAATTTAAGTTATGCATCCAGCTCTTCAGTGTATGGCTTGAACGAACAAATGCCGTTCTCAACTTCGCACAGTGTGAATCACCCTATAAGCTTGTATGCGGCCACGAAGAAGTCCAACGAGTTAATGGCGCATACCTATGCCCATTTGTATGGCATAAAGTGCACCGGCTTAAGATTCTTTACTGTTTATGGTCCTTGGGGCCGACCCGACATGGCACCTTTCATTTTTACTAAAGCTGCATTGAACGGAAACACTATTAAAGTATTTAATAACGGTAAAATGAAACGAGACTTCACCTATATTGACGATATTGTCGAGGGGGTAGTACGTGTTATTGAAACCCCATGTGGAGTAAATACTGAGTGGAAAGCTAAACAGCCAGACCCATCGAGCTCTTCAGCACCTTATAAAGTTTACAATATCGGCAATAGCCAACCCATTGAACTTATGACCTTTATTGAAGCGGTTGAAAATGCAGCAGGCGTGGAAATACCAAAAGACTTTCAGCCTATTCAACCCGGTGACGTTGTAACAACCTATGCCGATGTGTTCGATTTAGAGTCGGATATGGGCTATAGACCATCAATGTCAGTCGTTGAGGGTATGAAACGCACGGTTGATTGGTATAAGCAATTTTATGAAGTTTAAAATCACATAACAAATAGAAGCTGTTGGATATCTTATGAAAATCGCAGTAGCAGGGACCGGGTACGTTGGTTTATCAAATGCGGTCCTTTTAGCGCAGAATAATAATGTTTATGCCGTCGATCTTATAAAAGAAAAAGTTGAACTTATTAACAGTAGAAAGTCACCAATAGAAGACAAAGAAATTAGTGAGTTTTTAGGTAATAAGAGCCTAAACCTTAAAGCGACACTTAGCAGTGAAGAAGCATATCAGGGAGCTGACTATGTAGTTATTGCCACTCCTACAGATTATGATCCTGAGACCAATTACTTTAACACTAGCAGTGTCGAAGCCGTTATAGCTCAAGTTAATCAAATTAACCCCAATGCAGTAATGATCATCAAATCGACCATACCGGTCGGCTATACAGACATACTGAAACAAAAAATGGACACTGATAACATAATTTTCTCACCGGAATTTTTGCGTGAAGGTAAAGCGTTGTACGACAACCTGTACCCTTCGCGTATCATTGTGGGTGAGCGCTCTAAGCGTGCTGAGGTATTTGCCGAGTTGTTGAGAGAGGGTGCGGTAAAAAAAGATGTGCCGACGCTTTTCACCGATAGCACTGAAGCTGAAGCGATTAAGTTGTTTGCGAATACGTACTTGGCCATGCGAGTGGCTTATTTTAATGAGCTAGATACATACGCAGAAATTCACGGCTTAAACACGAGACAAATTATTGAAGGTGTTGGCTTAGATCCCCGCATTGGTGACCATTACAATAATCCGAGCTTTGGCTACGGTGGCTACTGCCTACCAAAAGATACCAAGCAGCTGTTAGCCAATTACCAGGACGTACCTCAAAACATGATGCGAGCAGTGGTCGATGCTAACCGTACCCGTAAGGACTTTATTGCGGACAGTATTATTGCTCGTAAGCCAAAAGTGGTGGGTATTTATCGATTAGTGATGAAACAGGGCTCTGATAACTTCCGCGCATCGGCCATACAGGGAGTGATGAAGCGCATTAAAGCCAAAGGCATTGAAGTGATAGTGTATGAACCCGTGCTACAGGAAGAAAAGTTCTATAATTCGCGTGTTGTGAATGACTTTGAGGGGTTCAAAGCAGAAGCTGATGTAATTGTTTCAAACCGCATGGCACAAGAGCTCCAGGATGTCGCTGACAAAGTGTATACGCGAGATTTGTTTGGGAGTGACTAGCAAACTAGTGGTGATTCATATACTACAAACGCTACCGTAGCTTTTTTAGAGTTTAGCTTATAAAATGCTGCGATTATCCGGGTGCAAAATAAGTAATAAACATAAAGGGGAAGCGCTTTGATTTCTTGGAAGTCATTCTTGTCGAGTATGCTACTGCTCGTTGCTGTTCTGGTTTTAGGAAACATAGCAACTGTGAATGCGCAGTCTATGCCAAGTCAGGCTCAAATTGAGCAATTAAAAAAGCTGCCTCGTGCTCAGCAGGAAGCTCTTGCCAGGCAATTTGGCATTGACCCCAGCATGTTGGATAGCCTGAATAGCTCCTCTTCAGGTTCAAATAGTAAAAGCTCGCAACAAGAGAATGTTATTTTCCCGCGAGGCACTCGTTTTGATAAAAATGGCGACCCGATAATT
>CEQK01043685.1_pt1 | contig 19412 bp, 18 predicted proteins | sample 531051 | NCBI WGS metagenome assembly CEQK01 (sample SAMEA2621229, study PRJEB7988) | marine metagenome | biome: marine biome (ENVO:00000447); feature: deep chlorophyll maximum layer (ENVO:xxxxxxxx); material: "saline water (ENVO:00002010), including plankton (ENVO:xxxxxxxx)" | depth 150 m
ACACAAGCGAGGCTGATCTGATGGATCACGATTTTGACGCTTCCCGCCCCGACCTGTCGGCCCTTTCGGGTGACAGCGCCGCCTATCTCGAATCCCTTTACGGCGAGGAGCCCCAGCAACCTTCATGGAAGCGCGACAACTGGCCGATCGCCGAGGGCGGCGAACTGGTCTCCGCGCTCGACGGCAACTGGGGCGACGTCGAGGCTCATGTCGGCGAGAAGCTGAAGAACAAGGCCGCCACATCCGGCGGCGCTGTCTCGACCGAGGAAATCCAGCTGGCGACGCGCGATTCGGTGCGCGCAATCATGATGATCCGCGCCTACCGCATGCGCGGCCATCTGCATGCCAAACTCGATCCGCTCAACATCCTGCGGGAAGAAGACGACTACAACGAGTTGTCGCCGTCGAACTACGGCTTCACCGAAGCCGACTATGACCGAAAGATCTTCATCGACCATGTGCTCGGTCTGGAATACGCCACCATCCCCGAGATGCTGGACATCCTCAAGCGCACCTATTGCTCGACGCTTGGCTTCGAGTTCATGCACATCTCCAATCCGGAAGAGAAGTCCTGGCTGCAGGAGCGCATCGAAGGTCCGGACAAGGGTGTCGACTTCACCGACATGGGCAAGAAGGCGATCCTTCAGAAGCTCATCGAGGCGGAAGGCTTCGAGCAGTTCATCGACGTCAAGTACAAGGGTACCAAGCGCTTCGGCCTCGATGGCGGTGAATCGCTCATCCCTGCGCTCGAGCAGATCATCAAGCGCGGCGGCAATCTCGGCCTGAAGGAAATCGTCTTCGGCATGGCTCACCGTGGCCGCCTCAACGTGCTGACCCAAGTGATGGGCAAGCCGCACCGCGCGGTCTTCCACGAGTTCAAGGGCGGATCGTTCGCACCGGACGATGTTGAGGGCTCGGGCGACGTGAAGTACCATCTCGGTGCCTCGTCCGACCGCGAGTTCGACCAGAACAAGGTTCACCTGTCGCTAACTGCCAACCCGTCTCACCTGGAGATCGTCAACCCGGTGGTGATGGGCAAGGCCCGCGCCAAGCAGGATCTTCTGGCGATCGACATGGAGAAGGAAATCGTTCCGCTCACCGAGCGCGTGAAGGTAATGCCGCTGCTGCTGCACGGCGATGCCGCTTTCGCCGGCCAGGGTGTGGTTGCGGAAATCCTCGGTCTGTCCGGCCTGCGCGGTCACCGCGTCGCCGGCACCGTCCACTTCATCATCAACAACCAGATCGGTTTCACGACGAACCCGGCGTTCTCGCGTTCCTCGCCCTATCCTTCGGACGTGGCGAAGATGATCGAGGCGCCGATCTTCCACGTGAACGGCGACGATCCGGAAGCGGTGGTCTACGCGGCCAAGATCGCTACCGAATTCCGCATGAAGTTCCACAAGCCGGTCGTCATCGACATGTTCTGCTACCGGCGCTTCGGCCACAATGAAGGCGACGAGCCGTCCTTCACCCAGCCGAAGATGTACAAGCATATCCGCAGCCACGAGACGGTCGTCACGCTCTATTCGCGCCGGCTGATTGAGGAAGGTCTGATCACCGAGGGCGAATTCGAGAAGATGAAGGCCGACTGGCGTTCGACGCTCGAGACCGAGTTCGACATCGGTCAGTCCTACAAGCCGAACAAGGCCGACTGGCTGGACGGCGAGTGGGCGGGTCTCAGGACCGCCGACAACCAGGACGAACAGCGCCGTGGCAAGACCGCGATGCCGATCAAGCAGTTGCGCGAAATCGGCAAGAAGCTGTCGGAAGTGCCGGAGGGCTTCACGGCCCACCGCACCATCCAGCGCTTCATGGACAACCGTGCCAAGATGATCGAGACCGGCGAAGGACTCGACTGGGCCATGGGCGAAGCGCTTGCCTTCGGCTCTCTGTGCACGGAAGGCGTCAAAGTCCGCCTGTCGGGTCAGGATTGCGAACGCGGCACCTTCTCGCAACGTCACTCGGTTCTCTACGATCAGGAGACCGAAGACCGCTATATTCCGCTGCAGAATCTGTCGCAGAATCAGGCGCCTTACGAGGTCATCAACTCGATGCTGTCGGAAGAGGCCGTGCTCGGCTTCGAATACGGCTACTCGCTGGCGCGCCCGAATGCGCTGACGCTCTGGGAAGCCCAGTTCGGCGATTTCGCCAACGGCGCGCAGGTGATCTTCGACCAGTTCATCTCCTCGGGCGAACGCAAGTGGCTGCGCATGTCGGGTCTCGTCTGCCTGCTGCCGCACGGTTACGAAGGGCAGGGTCCCGAGCACTCCTCGGCTCGTCTGGAGCGCTTCCTGCAGATGTGTGCCGAAGACAACATGCAGGTTGCCAACTGCACCACGCCGGCGAACTACTTCCACATCCTGCGCCGGCAGATGAAGCGCGACTTCCGCAAGCCGCTCATCCTGATGACGCCGAAGTCATTGCTGCGCCACAAGCGCGCGGTTTCGACACTGGCCGAGATGTCCGGTGAAAGCTCCTTCCACCGTCTGTTGTGGGATGATGCCGAGATGCAGAAGGACGGGCCGATCAAGCTCGTCAAGGACAACAAGATCCGCCGCGTGGTGATGTGCTCGGGCAAGGTCTACTACGATCTTCTCGAAGAGCGCGAGAAGCGCGGCATCGACGACATCTACCTGCTGCGTCTGGAACAGCTCTATCCGTTCCCGGCCAAGGCGCTGATCAACGAACTGTCACGCTTCCGCAATGCGGAGATGGTGTGGTGCCAGGAAGAGCCCAAGAACATGGGGTCCTGGTCCTTCATCGACCCCTATCTGGAATGGGTGCTTGCGCATATCGACGCCAAGTACCAGCGTGTACGCTACACCGGACGTCCGGCTTCGGCCTCCACGGCCACCGGTCTGATGTCGCGTCACCTGGCGCAGCTGGAAGCCTTCCTGGAAGACGCGCTGGGCGGTTGAGCCCGCGGCGGAACAACAACAGGTCAGAACGAGAGAAACGGAAACACCCATGGCTACTGAAATCCGCGTTCCCACTCTGGGAGAATCGGTCACCGAGGCGACGATCGGAACCTGGCTGAAAAAGGTCGGCGACACCGTTGCCGTCGACGAAGCGATCGTTGAACTGGAAACCGACAAGGTTTCCATCGAAGTACCGTCGCCGGTTGCCGGCACGCTGAGCGAGATTTCCGCCGAAGAGGGCGACACGGTCGAACTCAACGGCCTTCTGGGCATGATCTCCGAAGGCGAGGGCGCCGCCCCGGCAAAGGACGAAGCCAAGGGCGGTGACAAGCCGGCCGAGAAGAAGGCTGAAGAGAAGCCCGCCGACGACAAGAAGGACAAGCCGTCCAAGTCTGAAGGCACCGACATGCCGCCTTCGCCCTCCGCTTCCAAGATGATGGAAGAAAAGGACATCAAGGCCGAGAACGTGTCCGGCTCCGGCAAGCGCGGCCAGGTGCTCAAGGGCGATGTGCTCGACGCCATCAACAAGGGTGGTTCGTCCGCCTCTTCGGCTCCGGCTGCCAAGCCCGCGCCGCGGCCTGAATCCAAGCCCGATGATGCCGCTCGCGAGGAGCGCGTGAAGATGAGCCGCCTGCGCCAGACTATCGCGCGCCGCCTCAAGGACGCACAGAACACCGCCGCCATGCTGACCACCTATAACGAGGTGGACATGCAGGCGGTGATGGACCTGCGCAAGAAGTACAAGGACATCTTCGAGAAGAAGCACGGCGTGAAGCTCGGCTTCATGGGCTTTTTCACCAAGGCCGTGACCCACGCGCTCAAGGAGCTGCCCGCGGTTAACGCCGAGATCGACGGCAACGAGATCATCTACAAGAACTTCTGCCACATCGGCGTGGCCGTCGGCACCGAAAAGGGCCTCGTGGTTCCGGTCGTGCGTGATGCCGACCAGATGTCGATCGCAGAAGTCGAGAAGGAGATCGGTCGTCTCGGCCGGGCGGCTCGCGATGGCGAACTGACCATGGAAGACATGCAGGGCGGTACCTTCACCATCTCGAATGGTGGCGTCTACGGTTCGCTGATGTCCTCGCCGATCCTGAATGCGCCGCAGTCGGGTATCCTCGGCATGCACAAGATCCAGGAGCGTCCGGTCGCCATCGGCGGTCAGGTCGTCATCCGTCCGATGATGTATCTCGCACTGTCCTACGATCACCGTATCGTCGACGGCAAGGAAGCCGTGACCTTCCTCGTGCGCGTCAAGGAAAGCCTCGAGGATCCGGAGCGTCTGGTTCTCGACCTGTAAGATCCAAACGGAACCGGGCCGGTTGTTCGCAGCCGGCCCGGTTTTGCAACCGAACGGGATGGACGATGAGCCCGGAATTCCTGCTGACAGCGCTGATTGTCGTTCTGGCTCCGGGCACAGGCGTTCTCTATACGGTTGCCACCGGTCTTGGCCGCGGCCGTATCCCGTCCTTTGCCGCCGCCTTTGGCTGCACAATGGGGATCGTTCCGCACCTTCTGGCTTCGGCGCTGGGTCTTGCTGCCATTCTCCATACCAGTGCGGTTCTCTTTGACGGGCTCAAATATCTGGGTGCCGCCTATCTCGCCTATCTGGCCGTCATGACGCTGCGCGACAGCGGGCCCGTGCGGTTCGAAAGTGAGGCTCCCGCCCCCAAAAGTCTGGCCCGGATCTCGATCACCGGCGCGCTCATCAATATCCTGAACCCGAAGCTTTCCGTCTTCTTCCTTGCCTTTCTGCCGCAATTCATTCCCGCCGGCAGCCCCGATACGCTCGCCCTGATGTTTGAGCTCGGCGCGGTGTTCATGGCGATGACCTTTGTCGTGTTCGTGCTTTACGGGCTTTTTGCCGCGCATGTGCGCAGCTTCGTTCTTGCCAGCAAACGTGCCATGACTTTCATCCGCACCACTTCGGCCATGGCGTTCGGCGGGCTCGCCATGAAGCTCGCCCTGTCCGACCGCTAGATTTTCGGAGACCGCGACGATGCACACCTATCTGATCGAACTGGCCTCCCTGATGGCGGTGTTCTCCTTCGCCATCGTCGTTCCCGGCGCGGACACTGCCATGGTCATGCGCCAGGCGATCGTGCACGGGCGCAAGGCGGCGATCCTGACGAGCTTCGGCGTCGGCACCTCGCTGATGTTTCACGTCACCTACACGATCCTCGGTTTGGGCCTGATCATTTCCCAGTCGATCTTCCTCTTCAACATCATCAAATGGGCGGGTGCTGCCTACCTGATCTATCTCGGCATCCAGTCGCTGCGCGCAGGCCCGGTCAAGATCGATGCGGAACAGCTGGACGTGAAGCCGCGCAAGGCTCAGTCGAGCCTCAAGGCCTTCTCGCTCGGCTTTCTCGCTAATGCGCTGAACCCGAAGCCGGTCATCTTCTTCCTGTCGATCTTCTCAGCTGTGGTCGGCCACGAAACGCCTGCCGGCATCAAGTTCGGCTACGGACTGGTGATGGCGAGCTGCCTGATCGCCTGGTTCGTGTTGGTTTCGGTGTTTCTCACCGCGCCCCGCATGCGCCGGGCGTTTGAGAAGGCCAGCACATGGATCAACCGCGTCAGCGGCGCGGTCTTCATCGGCTTCGGTCTGAAGCTCGCCACTGAAAGGGCGAGCTGAGATGGGGGCGAGAAGACATCTTCTTCTTGCCGGGCTGCTTTGCACGCTGGCTGCCACGCCGGCGCTCGCCGCCTGTCCGCAGGAGCTCGCGGTCTATGAGGGTGCCGACGGCAGCGGTGCCCTTGAATTCGCCGGCGGCGGTGCCGGCATGTTGTCCGAGATGCGGCTTCTCTATGATGGCGTCGAGCCGGTGACGGTCTATCTCAGCCATGACGAGACCCATGATCGCACCGAGGCGATGATCCCGCTCAACTGCCCGGAAGGGGACGTGACCGGTGAGGAGCTCGCCGCCTGTCTCGTCTATCAGGGGACGGTCTACACAATCGATGGAGACGGCGTGGGACTGCTTCCGCCTCCCGGCGAAGCGGCAGCCACGCAGGTCTTCCTGCCGAACCTGCTGCCGGCGCTTTGGAACAATCCGCAGTTCGGAGATGCTGCTCCCAAAGAGCCGCCGGCTGAAATCTTCAAGCTTTCGGGGTGCCAGGAATGAGTGACGCACGTACGCTTCTGGTGACCGGCGGCTCGCGCGGCATCGGTGCCGCGATCTGTCGCAAGGCGGCCGAGGACGGCTGGCGCGTGGCGGTGAACTACGTCTCCAATGACGCCGCCGCCGCAAAGGTCGTGGCAGACATCGAGGCGAAGGGTGGCGAAGCCTTTGCGGTGAAGGGCGATCTCGGCTCGGAAGAGGAGATTCTGTCGATCTACAAGGCGATCGACGATCGCTGGGGCCGGATCGACGGTCTCGTCAACAATGCGGGTGTGCTGGGTGACAAGGCCCGTGTCGAGGATTTCGATGCCGCCCGTATCGAGCGTACCATGCGGGTCAACGTGACGGGCCTGATCCTGTGCTCGCGCGAGGCGGTGCGGCGCATGTCGACCCGCTTCGGCGGCAGGGGTGGGGCGATCGTCAACATCTCCTCGGTGGCAGCCCGGCTCGGCAGCGCCGACGAATATGTCGATTACGCCGCCTCGAAGGCCGCGGTCGATGCCTTCACGCGCGGCCTCGCGCTCGAAGTCGCCGAGGACGGCATACGGGTGAATTCGGTGCGCCCCGGCACCACATATACCGATATCCATGCGAGCGGCGGCCAGCCTGACCGGCCGGAGCGCGTGCGTGGCGCGGTGCCGATGAAGCGGATCGGGGAGCCGGAGGAAATCGCCGACGGCGTGATCTATCTGCTGTCGGATCGTGCGAGCTACGTGACCGGAACCTTTCTCGAGGTTTCCGGCGGGCGATAGGAATTGCGGGATGCGGTTGGCGCATCCCCGAAACAAAATCGATGAAGGGCGCGGGAGAAATTTCTGCGCTCGGCGAGCGAAAGGGAAAAGACAATGGCTTATGATGTCGTCGTGATCGGATCGGGACCGGGTGGATATGTGTGCGCGGTCAAGGCTGCTCAGCTCGGTCTGAAAGTGGCGGTGATCGAAAAGCGCGCCACCTATGGCGGCACGTGCCTGAATATCGGCTGCATTCCTTCCAAGGCGCTGCTGCACGCGTCCGAAATGTTCGAGCAGGCCGCCCACAACCTGCCCGATCTCGGTGTGAAGGTCGGCAAGCCGGAACTCGACCTCAAGGCGATGATGGCGCACAAGGACGCGACCGTTAAGTCGAACGTCGACGGCGTGGCTTTCCTCTTCAAGAAGAACAAGATCGACGGGATCATCGGGACCGGCAAGCTGGTCGGTCAGGGCAAGGTCGAAGTGACCGATGCCGACGGCAAGACCTCGACCGTCGAAGGCAAGAACATCATCATCGCCACCGGATCCGATGTGGCGGGCATTCCGGGCGTCGATGTCGATATCGACGAGAAGACGATCGTCTCCTCGACCGGTGCGATCGCACTCGACAAGGTGCCGGAAAAGATGGTCGTCGTCGGTGGCGGCGTGATCGGCCTCGAACTGGGTTCGGTCTGGGCGCGTCTCGGCGCCAAGGTGACCGTCGTCGAATATCTCGACAAGATCCTGGGCGGCATGGATGGCGAGGTCTCCAAGCAGTTCCAGCGCATGCTCGCCAAGCAGGGCATGGACTTCAAGCTCGGCGCCAAGGTCACCGGTGTCGAAAAAGACGGCAAGAAGGGTGCGAAGGTCACCTTCGAACCGGTGAAGGGTGGCGATGCCGAGACGATCGATGCGGACGTCGTTCTGATCTCGACCGGCCGCAAGCCCTATACCGCGGGCCTCGGCCTCGAAGAAGCCGGTGTGGTTCTCGACGAGCGCGGCCGGGTGCGCACCGACAATCATTACCAGACCAACGTCTCGGGCGTGTACGCTATCGGCGATGTGATTGCCGGACCGATGCTTGCTCACAAGGCCGAGGACGAAGGCGTGGCGCTTGCCGAAATCCTCGCGGGCCAGGCCGGACACGTGAACTACGACGTCATCCCGAGCGTGGTCTATACGAGCCCGGAAGTGGCCTCCGTCGGCAAGACCGAGGAAGAGCTCAAGGAAGCCGGCGTGAAGTACAAGTCCGGCAAGTTCCCGTTCTCGGCCAACGGCCGGGCACGCGCCATGCTGGCAACCGACGGCTTCGTGAAGTTCCTCGCCGATGCCGAAACTGACCGGGTTCTCGGCTGCCACATCGTCGGCGTCGGTGCCGGCGAGATGATCCACGAAGCGGCCGTTCTGATGGAATTCGGCGGTTCGTCGGAAGATCTGGGCCGCACCTGCCACGCCCACCCGACCATGAGTGAAGCGGTGCGCGAGGCAGCACTCGCCACCTTTGCCAAGCCGATCCATATGTGATCGAGAGAGCGGGCGGATGAAAGTCAGAGCTGCTTCCGCCCGTCTTCCGCATCCGTCCCTGCCAGGGGCGGATTGGGTAGACCGTTACGAGGTCATCGTTCCCGGCGTCGGCCTCACAGCAGAGGAAGCGGCGCGACATCTGTTCGGCCGCATGCCGGCATGGGCGAAGCAGCTTCTTGCGCTACGGAATATCATAGTCGCGCCCTTGGGCCTGAAGGAAGCGTCGGAGGAAGCCGTCGCCGACTCCTCTCCCGGAAGCCCGCGTATCGGCATATTCCCCGTCGTGTCGAACGCGGTGAACGAGATCGTGCTTGGATTCGATGACCGCCATCTCGATTTTCGCGTGGTCGTCGATACGTTCGCGCTTAAGGAAGGGACAACACGTGTCGGCGTCCAGACCGTCATCCGCCGGCACAATTTTTCGGGCCGCGCCTATCTTGCGCTGATATTGCCCTTTCACAAGGTGATCGTGAGATCGTCCCTTCGCCGGTTTGCAGAGGATGCTTCGAAGGAAAGCCGAGCCGGTACCAACGTCTGATCGCCTCTGCGGTGATTTGCATTAATTCTACGTAATATAAGGACTTTTCCGTTGTCGAGGCCATTTGGCGGGTCTACCAATTCGGTACCTGCCTGCATCGGAGGTGCTAAGATGACGACGTCCCTGTCCTACTCGATCGCGCAGCGTGTCCTTCACTGGACCATGGCGCTTCTAATCTTCTTCAACCTGCTGTTCACTGACGGCATCGAACAGTGGAACCGGATTTCCAAGCGTGGCGGCGAACTGGCGGCCAGCGACGCGTTCAGCGCCAACATCCACGCCTATGTGGGTATCTCGATCCTCGCCCTGGCGGTGCTGCGGCTGATCCTGCGCAAGGTGCAGGGTGTCCCGCCCGAGCAGGCTGAGGAGCCGGCCATTGCGCGGCTGGCGGCGAAGGCGACCCACGTTCTGTTGTATCTGATGTTCTTCATCATGCCGCTGAGCGGCATCGCGCGCTATTATTTCGGCGTCGACACGGCGGGAGAACTGCATGCAGAGGTGTTCAAGGTGATCCTCTGGGCGCTGATTGCTGTCCACGTCGCCGGAGCTTTGGCGCAGCGTTTCTACTTCAAGACGGATTCGCTGAAACGGATGACGAGCGGGGTCTGACCCCTCACTCGACGAGGGTAACGTCGTAGCCGGACTGGCGGAGCAGGGCGACGACGCCCTCTTCGCCAGGCAGGTGCAGCGCGCCGACAGCGATAAAGGCGCCGCCTTCTGCAAGAATGGGGGCGGCGCGCTCGGCCATCACATGGTTGCGCATGCGGATAATGCGATCCTCGAACTGAGCGTAGGCTTCTGCTTCCTCGTCGAGATTCTCCGGCGAGGCGGCGGTGATCACCGGCATGATCATGGCGATGTCGCCCTTGAGGTAGAGATCGGTCATCGTCGCCATGATGTCGGGCATCAGGTCGCCAAGCTTTATCGTTTCCACCAGACCCTGAACATGGAATTCCATCGGCAGGCTGTTCATGGCTTCCAGCTGTTCGCCGATCGATTCCAGGCCCTTGAGGGTCTTGCCCTTAGCCTGGGCGGTCTCGGCGAGCTTCTGGTCGAGGAAGGCAACGCCGGCCTGCTTGTTGACCGTTTCGCAGTCGGGCAGCGCGATCATCCCGGCAATCATCCAGGGTTTCATCCGCGCCACCAGCGGCAGCGGTATGCCGCGGCGGTCGAGCTCGGACTTGACCAGTTCCAGGTCGTCCTTGTCGAGAAGCGTGTCGAGCGACGAGCCGTCGGTGAACATGGTCAGTTCGGGCTTGCCTAGAAGGGCGAGCTGGGCCTTTTGCGGATCGAGGATATCGATCGTCTCGATGACGACGGTCTTGGCGCCATCGAATGCCTTTTCCGCAGGTGCGGGCAGTTCGGTCACGCGCGGGTCGGTCACATGCATCGTGCCGAAAAGAAAAGACGGGTCAGTGCCCGCCTTCTCGATGCGCCAGAGCTTGCCATGCCCGTTGGGTATCGCTTCGCCTTCGGCAATCGCCTCGGCATACCGCTTCGGTGATTCCGTCTTCAGCGACTGGACGAGGCTCTTTCCCTCGCAGGCGACAGGTGTCGCTGCATGGGCGAGACGAGGGGCAAAAAGCATCGCGCAAACGAGCGCGAAGAGCAGGAGATAGGGAACGGCAAGCGCGATTGCGGCCACCACGTCGCGCAGCCGGAATGCGAAATGCATCTGGCGATGGTCGTCCAGAGATAGTCTCATGCGCATGATCCCCATTGGTTCATCCTCTCATCCTTAGACGGGAATACGAAAGGAAAGCGTTAAGGATGCACAATCACCGCACGGCATGGTTAGCGAATGGTTTACGGACGATCACGTCTGCAGATCTAGGCGCGCGGATGGGCGCGGTCGTAGATCTCTAGAAGCCTTGCACTGTCGACACCGGTATAGACCTGCGTGGTCGAAAGACTCGCATGGCCCAGCAGCTCCTGAATGGTGCGCAGATCGCCGCCGCCAGCCAGAAGGTGGGTTGCGAAGGAGTGCCTGAGCGCATGCGGGGTTGCCGAATCGGGCAGGCCGAGAGCACCGCGCAGCAGGCGCATCTGTTTCTGAACGATCGCCGGCTGTAATGGTCCGCCACGTGCACCACGAAAAAGAGGCTCGTCGTCACCGGACTTGAAGGGCGAAAGGCTGAGATATTCTTCGACCGCCGCAAGGGCCGCCGGCAGAAGCGGTACGAGCCGCGTCTTGCCGCCCTTGCCGGTGACCCGCAGCGATTGTGCGTCTTTCGGGAAATCAGCCGGTGTGAGGCCGAGCGCTTCGGATATGCGCAGGCCGCAGCCATAGAGAAGCGTGAGCACGGCTGCATCGCGGGCGGCGATCCAAGGCTCGGAGGCCATCTGCTCCTGCGCGTCGATCACCCGGAGCGCGGCATCGGCCGACAGCGGCTTGGGCAGTGATTTCGGCTGCTTCGGCGCGCGCATGGCGAAAACACCTGCGGCATTGGCGAGGCCGCGCTTTTCCAGATGCCTAAGGAACGAGCGGATGCCGGCAAGTCCGCGGGCCAAGGTGCGGGCGCCCGCACCCTCGCGGCGGCGTTCGGCAAGAAAGGCGCGCATGTCGAGCGGTTTGAGGTTGGCGAGATCCCCGAGTTTTGCCGGTCCGCCGACATGAGTGGTCAGAAAAGTGAGAAACTGGCGCAGGTCGCGTTCGTAGGCCTCGACCGTCTTGACGGACAGGCGGCGTTCATGCGCCAATTGCGCCAACCATCGCTGTTTTTCGGCGAGCACATCGGAAGCGGCAAAGATGAGCGGCGCATTCATCGGCAGACCTTCGTGGCCGGGCAAGGACCCGCACCCATTGACAGATACCTGCGAGCTTCGCATTTACAGCTTATCGGGTGGTAAACAGTGGATGGAACCCGTTGGCGTCATGACAGTTTCACAATCCGCTGTAATAGAGCGTCAAGCCCCAAGGGAGCTTTCATGACCAGTCGGCGATCGACCCTTACCGAAACGCTTGCGCAGATTTCCTTCGGGAATCCGGGTCATATCGTCGACCAGCTGATTACCGAGCGCGGCGAAAAGCTGGTCCGCAATCCGGCCTGGCCGTTGCTTCGCCCTTTCCTCTATTCCGTATTCAAGTACCGCCAGGCGATCGAACTCGCCGATAATCTGGCCGGCAAGTCCGGTTTCGAGGCCTTCACCTGTCTGTCCGATCTTCTCGATCTCGAAATTCAGGTGCGCCACGCCGAGCGTATTCCCCGTGAGGGCGGTTTTCTCCTGGTGCCGAATCACCCGACGGGCATCGCCGACGGTGTCGCGGTCTTCGATCTTCTCAAATCGATCCGCCCGGACATGATGTTCTTCGCCAACCGGGACGCGATCCGGGTCAATCCGCGGTTTTCCGAGATGATCATCCCCGTGGAATGGCGACAGGAGCACAAGACACGCGGCAAGGCGCGCGAGACGCTTGTCCTGACCAATCGCGCCGTTCAGGAAGGAAAGGCAACGGTGCTGTTCCCGTCAGGCCGCATCGCCTACTGGCACGAGGGCAAGCTCACTGAACGGCCCTGGAAAATCTCGGCCGTCAGCCTGGCGCGCAAGCACAATCTCACCGTCGTTCCGGTGCATGTGGTGTCTCGCAATTCCGGCCTGTTCTACTGGCTGGCGAAGCACTCGACCGAACTCAGGGACATGACGATCTTCCACGAGCTTCTCAACAAGAAGCGCCAGACCTTCTCCTTCACGATCGGTCATCCGATTTCGCCCGACGATCTGGACGGCGATCCGATGGACGTGACCAAGGCGCTCGAGGATCACACTGTGCATGCTCTGGCAGCAGACAGCGAGGTGCGTTTCCAGCCGCTGCCCCTGCCGGAACAGGCGCAGAAGCAGGCCGCCGAATAGCAGCCGGTCGCACAACTCGGACAAACAAAAACGCCCGCCTTCTTTCGAGGGCGGGCGTTTCGCATTTGAACCGCTTGTCAGATCAGCCGATCTTCTGGCCGGTCTTCTTCCAGTCGGAGAGGAAAGCCTCGAGGCCCTTGTCGGTCAGCGGGTGCTTGACCAGCGAACGGATGGTCGCCGGCGGCACGGTTGCGACGTCGGCGCCGATCAGGGCGGCTTCCTTGACGTGGTTGACGGTGCGGATCGAGGCCGCGAGGATTTCTGTCTCGAAGCCGTAATTGTCGTAGATCACGCGGATTTCGCGGATCAGGTCCATGCCGTCGATCGCCATGTCATCAAGACGACCGATGAAGGGCGAGATGAAGGTTGCGCCGGCCTTGGCGGCGAGGAGCGCCTGGTTGGCAGAGAAGCAGAGCGTGACGTTGACCGCGTGACCTTCACCAGAAAGGGTGCGGCAGGCGCGCAGGCCGTCCAGCGTCAGGGGCAGCTTGATGCAGATATTGTCTGCGATCTTGGCGAGCACCTTGCCCTCGCGGACCATCTCGTCATATTCCGTCGCAGCCACTTCGGCGGAAACCGGTCCATCGACGATGTCGCAGATTTCCTTGGTGACTTCGGTGATGTCGCGGCCGGATTTGAGGATGAGCGAGGGGTTGGTGGTCACGCCGTCGATCAGCCCCAGTTCCGAGAGTTCGCGAATGTCTTTCACGTCGGCTGTGTCGACAAAGAATTTCATGTTTGACTCCCTGGGTGCGGATGCCGGGCCAAGCCCGGGTCGGTATCTCTTTGCGGCTTTCCTTTAGACCAAAGCGCGGGCAAGGTCACGGCATATGGGAAAAGATTCGCAACAATTGCTCGATCTGCCGGGCGGAGAGGTTTCCGTGCCGGTCCTGGTGCCGACGCCGCTCGACCGCGCCTTCAGTTACGCGGTGCCGCAAGGTCAACATGTCGCGCCCGGCCAGATTGTCCAGATCCCGCTCGGTCCCCGAAAAGTTGCCGGTGTTGTCTGGGATGGCGAGGCCGATATCGTCGATCCAAAGAAGTTGCGACCCATCGAGCTGGTGTTCGATTGCCCGCCGCTCGACAAGTCGATGCGTACATTTATCGACTGGGTGTCGCGTTACACCTTGTCGCCGCCCGGCTATGTGGCGCGAATGGCCCTCAGGGCACCGGCCGCTTTCGAACCCGAGCCGCCGATCCAGGCGCTGCGGCTGACCGATACGCGGCCCGAGCGCCTTACCTCGGCGCGCGAACGGGTGATCGAGCAGGCTTCCGACGGTTTCGCGTGGACGAAATCCGGTCTGGCGCACGCCGCCGGCGTTTCGGCGAGTGTGGTCGACGGACTGGTCACCCAAGGGGTCTTCGAGCCGGTGCAGATGCCGCCTCCGCCCGTGGTGGCGCCGCCCGACCCCGATTATGCGCAGGCCGAACTTTCTCGCGATCAGGCTGCAGCCGGCGCGCTTTTGCGCGAGGATGTTGAAGCGGGCGGCTTCAAACCGACATTGCTCGACGGCGTAACCGGTTCTGGCAAGACGGAAGTCTATTTCGAGGCGGTGGCCGAGGCCGTTCGGCAGGGCAAGCAGGTTCTGATCCTGCTGCCGGAAATTGCGCTCACCTCCGCCTTTCTCGATCGCTTTCACAGCCGCTTCGGCTCCAAGCCCGCCGAGTGGCATTCGGAAATGGCGCCGCGGATGCGCGAAAAGGTCTGGCGGCAGGTGATCACCGGCGAGGTCAAGGTGGTGGCGGGCGCACGCTCGGCGCTGTTCCTGCCATTCAAGGAGCTGGGCCTGATCATCGTCGACGAAGAGCACGATCCCGCCTACAAGCAGGAAGACCGGACCTTCTACAATGCCCGCGACATGGCGGTGGTGCGCGCGCATATCGCGCAGGTTCCGATCGTGCTGGCTTCGGCAACGCCGTCCATCGAGAGCCGGGTCAATGCCCAATCGGGCCGCTACGAACATCTGAAGCTCCATGCCCGTTTCGCCGAGGCCGCACTGCCGGACCTCAAGCTCATCGACATGCGGACACATCCGCCCAAGCGCGGCGGGTTTCTGTCTCCTGTGTTGCTCGACGCCATCGGCAAGACGCTCAAGCGCGAGGAGCAGTCGCTTCTGTTCCTCAATCGCCGCGGCTACGCCCCGCTGACGCTGTGCCGGGTCTGCGGGCACCGTTTCCAGTGTCCGGATTGCTCAAGCTGGCTGGTGGAGCACCGCTTCCGAAACCAGCTCCAGTGCCACCATTGCGGCCACGGAGAACCGGTGCCGCAGGCGTGCCCGGAATGCGGAACGCTCGATCATCTGGTTGCCTGCGGTCCTGGGATCGAGCGGATCGCCGAGGAAGTGGACAGCCATTTCCCCGATGCGCGGACCATCGTGCTCTCATCCGACATGGTAGGCGGGACAAAGCGCCTCAGGATCGAACTCGAGGCCATCGCCAAGGGTGAGGCAGATATCATCATCGGCACCCAGCTCGTGGCCAAGGGCCACAACTTCCCGAAGATGACGCTGGTGGGCGTGGTCGATGCCGATCTGGGGCTTGCAAACGGCGACCCGCGGGCTGCCGAGCGGACCTATCAGCTCTTGAGCCAGGTGACGGGGCGTGCAGGCCGGACGGGCCTGAAGAGCCATGGTCTGATCCAGACCTATCAGCCCGCCCATCCGGTGATGCAGGCGATAGTTTCAGGCGATCCGGAAGCATTCTACGAGCGTGAGGCCGATGAGCGGCGGCGGGCGATCCTGCCGCCTTTCGGACGGCTCGCTGCGGTGATCGTGTCTGCGGCCACCCGGCCTGAAGCGGAGCAGCATGCGCGGGGTTTGAGAAACGCCGCACCGACCGGAACCGCAATCTCCATTCTCGGTCCGGCGGAAGCGCCGCTGGCGCTGATCCGCGGTCGCTACCGGTTCCGTCTGTTGGTGCATGGCGACAAGTCCGCCGATCTTCAGTCCTATCTCCGCGCGATGCTGGCCGCCGGGCCGAAATTGCGCGGATCGGTGCAGGTGCAGGTGGATATCGATCCTCAGAGTTTCCTCTAGGGCGTTCCGGTTTTGACCGGATCGGCAAACCGGACTGCGTAGTTGAACTCCGCAGCCTCTTGAGGCTGTCCGTTTACGCCTGAAGGCGAAACGGCCTAGGCTTCGATTCCACCTTCAACCCGCGCCGATCCGCGCTCGCCGCGTCCCCAGCGGACAAGGTCCCAGATGCGTTCGTGGATGACGAAGAAAATCATGCCGCTGGCTGCCGTGGTGAGTGCCAGCGAAAGCGCGTTGCCGATCGACCCGGTATAGAGCCAGGCAAACATGCTGGTGGTCAGCAGGCCCAATGCCTGCCAGGAAAGTGCCTTAACACAGGTTCTCGTCTTCGATTCCATTAGTCTCGGTCCTGAAAAGTTGCGCGAATGCGCCTTGGTGGAATGGCCGAGAAATACGCTTGTTTTTGAATCGCCGGAATTCTGTATCTTTGCATCGAAAAGTCCTGATTGTTGACAATTATCTACGGATAGTGATTTCTGTCAGCATGAGGAAAGAAGATCGCGCAGACCTGTTTCGGACCCGGCTCAACCAGCGGCTGGCGGCAAGCGGCAAGAGTCGCAGTGCCTTGGCGCGGGAAGCCGGTGTCGACCGGTCGACGATTGCGCAGCTCCTGTCGGGCGATGACGTGCGGCTGCCGAACGCGCATCTGGCAGCCGAATGCGCCGCAGCGCTCGGTGTCAGTGCCGACTGGCTTCTCGGACTGTCGGAGCGGCCGGAGCCTGCCGCCGAGGTGCTCTCGGCAAGTTTCCGTATTGCCAGCGCGCGCCGGACGCCTGCCGACGAGCAGATCATCGCCTGGCACCAGGAAGCGGCGGGGCACAAGATCCGCCACGTGCCGGCGACCATTCCCGATCTTCTGAAAACCGAGGCGCTTCTCGAGTGGGAGTATGCCGCCTTTCTCGACAAGACGCCGGAGCAGGCACGCCGGGCCATGCGCGAGACCGTGGAATGGTTGAGGGCGCCGGGGTCCGACTACGAGATTTGTGTGCCGATCGACATGATTCGCGCGCTTGCCCGCGGCGAGGGCTATTGGGCGGGGCTGGATGAGGATGTGCGCGCCGCACAGATCGATTTCATGGCGGAACGTTGCGAGAAGCTCTATCCCTCGCTCAGGCTTTATCTCTTCGACACACGGAAAGTGTTCTCCGCGCCGATCACGGTGTTCGGGCGGCTTCTGGCGGTGGTCTATGTCGGCCAGTTCTATCTCGTCTATCGCGAGCGCCGGCAGGTGCAGGCGCTGACCGAGCATTTCGACATCCTCGTCCGGGAATCGGAAGTCGAGGCGCGCAATGCAAGTGCCATCATTCGCGGATTTCTCGACGAGGATCGGGAAAGCCGCCCAGGCGCGCAGGCTTGACCGCCGGATGACGAAAACCAGTTTACATGCGGACGTGGCAGGGCGCCGTGCCGAAGGAGGACCGACATGATTGAATTCTACTGGCCATCGAGTGTGGGCGAATGGCTTGCCTGGACGTCGGCCGCCATCACCATCTTCTTCGGCCTGCTTCTCCTGTTCGCGCCCCGCGTGTCCTACCGCATCATGCGGATCACGACCGAGCCTGAGCACCCGGAAGCCGTGTCCGAGGGCAGGGCGACGATGGCCGGCTTCTATCTCGGGGTTGGCATCTGCGCGATGCTGTTTGCCCAACCGCTTCTTTACATGGCGCTCGGCGCCGGTTGGGCCTTTACCGCTTTCGGCCGGCTGGTTTCGATCTTTGCCGACCGTGGCAACACCACGTTCAACTGGATTTCGATCAGCTGCGAGGCCGCACTCGCGGCCATGCCGCTCGCCTTCGTGTTCGGGCTGGTATAGCTCCGGGTATAAGGTTCAGACGCAACCCTCGGACGCGAGGGGGCGCGGGCAATCGTCAATTCAGCCTAAAGCAGGTCGGATAAGCTGCCTTGCGCGTGTTGCGAGTCCTTCCGCTCTATGCTAGACGAACCGCGAAATTTGGGAATTGGCGACCTGCCGGTCGTGACTACTCAAAAAAACGATTAATAATTTCAAGAGTTTGCAAACGGACATCGAATCCAGATGCAAGGTCTTGAGTTCAGATGAGGGACAAACACGCCCGTGGCCGAAAAATCCCAGCGAATTTCCGGTGTCGCCGAACGTTACGCCTCCTCGCTTTACGAGCTTGCGAGTGCTGCCAATTCGGTTGATGCCGTTGGCAAGGATCTCGACCTGTTTTCCTCGATCGTCGAGGGCAACGATGAACTCAAGCGGCTGGTCTCCAGCCCGGTCTTCGCTTCTTCCGAGCAGCTTGGCGCTATCGCCGCTCTCGCCGAGAAGTCGCAGGTTGGTGAACTCACCGGCAATTTCCTGAAAGTCGTGGCGCGTAACCGCCGGCTCCAGAGCCTGTCGGAAATCGTCGCCGCTTACCACGAGATCACTGCGCGCGAACGCGGTGAGGCAACTGCCTATGTGCAGACCGCCCGCCCGCTGACCGCAGCGCAGGAAAAAGAACTCGCCGCAACGCTTTCGAGCGCCACCGGCAAGAAAGTCGCGACCCGCGTGACCGTCGAACCCGCTCTTCTCGGCGGCATGATCGTCCAGGTCGGCTCGCGCCAGATCGATACATCGCTTCGCACGAAGCTTTCCACGCTTAAGCACGCACTCAAAGAGGTTGGCTGATGGATATCCGCGCGGCGGAAATTTCCGCAATTCTCAAAGACCAGATCAAGAATTTCGGCAAGGAAGCCGAAGTTTCCGAAGTCGGTCAGGTTCTGTCCGTCGGTGACGGTATTGCCCGTGTCTACGGTCTCGACAACGTCCAGGCGGGCGAAATGGTCGAGTTCCCGGGCGGCATCATGGGCATGGCCCTCAACCTCGAAAGCGACAATGTCGGCGTGGTTATCTTCGGTGCCGACCGCGACATTAAAGAGGGCGACACCGTCAAGCGGACCGGTTCCATCGTGGACGTTCCGATCGGTCCGGAATTGCTCGGCCGCGTGGTCGACGGTCTCGGCAACCCGATCGACGGCAAGGGCCCGATCAAGGCCAAGCAGCGTGCCCGCGTGGACGTCAAGGCCCCCGGCATCATGCCGCGCAAGTCGGTGCATGAGCCGATGTCGACCGGCCTGAAAGCCATCGACGCCCTGATCCCGGTCGGCCGCGGCCAGCGCGAGCTCGTCATTGGCGACCGTCAGACCGGCAAGACCGCCATCCTGCTCGACACCTTCCTCAACCAGAAGCCGATCCACGACAACGGCCCGGACGAAGACAAGCTGTTCTGCGTCTACGTCGCTGTCGGTCAGAAGCGTTCGACGGTTGCCCAGTTCGTGAAGGTTCTCGAAGAGCGCGGTGCTCTCGACTACTCGATCGTCGTTGCCGCAACGGCTTCCGATCCGGCCCCGATGCAGTTCCTGGCTCCGTTTGCCGGCTGCGCCATGGGCGAGTATTTCCGCGATAACGGCCAGCACGCCCTCATCGCTTACGACGACCTTTCCAAGCAGGCCGTCGCTTATCGTCAGATGTCGCTTCTGCTCCGCCGTCCGCCGGGCCGCGAAGCTTATCCGGGCGACGTTTTCTACCTTCACTCGCGCCTTCTCGAGCGCGCCGCGAAGCTCAATGAAGACAACGGCGCCGGCTCGCTGACCGCACTTCCGGTCATCGAAACCCAGGCGAACGACGTGTCGGCCTACATTCCGACCAACGTGATCTCGATCACCGACGGTCAGATCTTCCTCGA
>CEQK01014039.1_pt1 | contig 19294 bp, 32 predicted proteins | sample 531051 | NCBI WGS metagenome assembly CEQK01 (sample SAMEA2621229, study PRJEB7988) | marine metagenome | biome: marine biome (ENVO:00000447); feature: deep chlorophyll maximum layer (ENVO:xxxxxxxx); material: "saline water (ENVO:00002010), including plankton (ENVO:xxxxxxxx)" | depth 150 m
ACTTTTTGATAGTGAGGATTAGATAATTACTGATATATATCTATATCAATCATCATCAAATCTCGTCAAATTTAGGGGGTATATTAGCATTTACTTATATAGTCAAAAATAATTAAAAATAATTAAAAATAGTTAAAAAAAGTATTGTAATATGTTTTTATAGGTATATAATTTTATATAAGTTAGTAATGGTTTTACTAACATAATTAAAAAAGGTAAATAAAATGCAAAACAATAAAGCAACATTAAAAATAACTGGCAATAAGCCACTAACATACGCTTGTATATGGGCGTTTGTAAATAACCACGCTAATGGCAATTTAAACAATGTTTATATACAGCCACTAGGCAATGTTAAACTTAATGCAACAAACCCAGTACCATTTGGTTATGGTGGTAAAACTGGGGGCGTTAGGCACGTTATACAAAACGCTATACTAAATGGTGTTAAGCTTAAAAGCGGTAAAACGTGCAACAGCTTAGCAAGTGTTTTACAATTTGCTAAACCACTTGGCCACAGTAGCAAAAAACCAATATGCGTTTTAGCTATGTTAAATGGCGGCTACAGCACAAGTAGTGCCACTTGGGGTACTAGCTATATACAGCTAACAGTTAAATAATTAACTGGGCAAAATGGGGCTATAACACATGTTATAGCCCTTGTTTTGTTGCACAGTTTTGGGGCATGCCCCCCACCCCCCCTACGCCTGACATACACCGAGCGGCAGCGAGGGTAAACTAGGTTTTGCACGAATCTTCGATCATGGTACAAATTTTGTGGTCGAACCGAAACCGACTGACGTACCCCCCTAAACCAGACTTTTTGTTTAGGTTCATTGTCATAGAGAAATTTTCGATATATATTTAAAAACTGAACATAGGAGAAAACATCATGAATGATGTTCCACAGGTTCCTGAAGAGAGTCTGAAAAAGTTTGCTCGTTTATTAGACAGAGCAAAAGAAATAGAGTCGACGGAAAAAGCTCAAAATGACTTTATGTCTTTTGTAGAATTAGCATGGCCTGAGTTTATAAACGGCAGACATCATGAAATCATGGCAGAAAAGTTTAATAAGATAGCCAACGGAGATCTCAAACGCTTAATTGTAAACATGCCACCCAGACACACTAAAAGTGAGTTTGGTAGTTATCTATTACCAGCTTGGCTAATGGGCAAAAACCCAAAGCTCAAAATCATGCAGACTACTCACACAGCAGAACTCGCATTTAGGTTTGGTCGTAAAGTCCGTAACCTTATGAACTCTAACGAATATTCAAGGATCTTTAACAATGTAGAATTAAGAGCGGACTCCCAAGCAGCAGGACGATGGGAGACAAGCAACGGTGGTGAATACTTTGCGGCTGGAGTTGGCGGTGCAGTAACAGGGCGTGGTGCAGATTTATTAATTATTGACGATCCACATTCCGAGCAAGACGCTCTAAGTCCAACCGCTATGGAAAACGCATACGAATGGTACACCTCTGGTCCCCGCCAGCGTTTACAACCAGGAGGTGCTATAGTCATAATTATGACTCGTTGGGCAGAAAACGATTTAACAGGGAAATTAGTAAAACAACAAGCACGCGACATTTTAGCGGACAAGTGGGAAATCGTAGAGTTTCCTGCTTTAATGCCAGAAAGTAATGAACCTCTTTGGCCTCAGTTTTGGAAAAAAGAAGATTTACTCAGTGTAAAAGGCTCACTGAGTGTAAACAAATGGGAAGCTCAATGGCAACAAAACCCAACGAGTGAAGTAAGTGCTATCTTAAAAAGAGACTGGTGGCGTAAATGGAAAGACGAAAAAATACCACATATGACCTATATCATGCAAAGCTATGATACTGCCTATAGCCGAAACACAAATGCTGACTATAGTGCCATTACTACATGGGGCGTTTTTTATCCTCAAGAAGGAGGACCACCAAACATTATTCTTTGCGATGCAAAACGTGGTCGTTGGGATTTTCCTGAATTAAGAAGAATTGCTCTAGAAGAATATAAATACTGGGATCCAGAATGTGTTCTAATAGAAGCAAAAGCAAGTGGTATGCCCTTAACTCAAGAACTAAGGAACATGGGCATTCCTGTAACTAACTATAGTCCGAGTCGCGGTAACGACAAGTTTACTCGTGTCAATGCTATTGCCCCTATGCTCGAAAGTGGGTTAGTATGGTCACCAGATACTCGATGGTCTGAAGAAGTGATTGAAGAGTGTGCGGCTTTTCCAGCGGGAGAGCATGATGACTATGTCGACACAGTGACACAGGCTTTGAGAAGATTTAGAGAGGGAGGTTTTATTCAACACCCAGAAGATTGGCAAGATGAACCGTCCGCTCCAGTACAGAGGATATATTACTAATGGCAACAATTGACAAACCAAGCAATGTAGATCGTTCACTTTTACAGTCTCCAGACGAACTTTTTACAATTCCACAAGAGGCTGAAGAACTATCAGTACAGGTAGAAGAAACTCCTACCGAAGACGAAGGAGCAGAAGTAGTTTTTGGTGAAGAAGAAACCACCACTATTGGCGAAGAGCCAGAAGATTTTTACGACAATCTAGTAGAACAACTAGACTCAGACACAATAAGCGAACTCTACAGTATGGTAACAAGTAGTGTAGACGAAGATAAAACAAGCCGTGAAGAATGGGAAGAAACCTACACTAAAGGCTTAGATTTAATTGGTCTAAAATACGAAAACCGCACAGAACCTTTTGACGGAGCAACAGGAGTAATACATCCTTTGCTCAATGAAGCTGTAACACAGTTTCAGTCAGGAGCGTACAAAGAAATGTTACCGTCTTCAGGACCAGTCAAGGCAAATATTATAGGTGAGGGCAGCACTGAAATAGAACAACAAGCAAAACGTGTACAAGATTTTATGAATTATCAAATTATGTATGAAATGGAAGAGTATGAACCTGAGTTTGACCAAATGTTATATTTCTTAGGACTTGCTGGGTCTGCTTTTAAAAAGGTTTATCGTGACGATATACTTAACAGACCTGTAAGTAAGTTTGTGCCAGCTGAAGATATCGTTGTTCCTTATACCGCAGTAGACTTAAAAACCGCAGAACGTGTAACTCATGTAATCCGCATGTCAGAAAACGAACTAAGAAAGCTACAAGTCAAGGGTTTTTATCAAAAAGTAGAAGTACAAACAGAAGATACTCCAGAACAAGACACAATTAGTGAAGCATACGAAAAATTAGAGGGAGTAAGCCCGAGCAATGACTCTGAAGAAGTCGTTTTATATGAGTGTCACTGTTACTTAGACCTAAAAGAGTACCCAGATGTTGACGAAAACAACTCAGAGACAGGAATTAAGCTACCTTATGTGGTAACTATTGCTGAAAATAACAATCAAGTGCTTTCTGTAAGGCGAAATTATCGAAAAGATGATCCAAATAAGGAAAAAATACCACATTTTGTGCAATATAAGTTTACTCCAGGACTTGGATTCTATGGTTTTGGGTTAATTCACTTGTTAGGCAACCTTTCTCGTACGGCTACCGCTAATTTAAGGCAATTAATTGACGCTGGAACACTAAGTAACATGCCAGCAGGATTTAAAGCTCGTGGTTTGAGGATTGCGGATGATCAAAACCCACTTGCTCCAGGAGAATTTAGAGATGTTGATGTTCCAGGAGGCGATTTAAAAGCTAGTTTAATGCCTTTACCCTACAAAGAACCAAGTGCTACCTTGTTTCAATTGATGGGGTTTGTTGTAGGAGCTGCTGAAAAGTTCATTGGTACAACAGACATTGGTGTAGGCGACGGCAATAAAGAAATGCCTGTTGGCACAACAGTTGCACTCCTAGAACGAGGTGCAAAAATCATTTCTGCGGTGCATAAACGCTTACACGCGAGTATGAAAAACGAATTAAAACTATTAGGATTACTTTTTGCAGAAGATCCAACACCTTACCCTTATGAAGTGGGTGCGGATAAAGCAATAAAAGCACAGGATTTTGATGCACGCATTGATATAATTCCTGTGAGTGATCCAAATATTTTTAGCATGTCACAGAGAGTAGTTTTGGCTCAAGAACAAATGAAGCTTGCGATGGCTGCTCCTGAACTTCATGACATGTATGAGGCTTACCGTAGAGTTTATGATGCTCTTGGTGTAACCAATATTGACTCTATACTCAAGCCTCAACCTGTTCCTACTCCTATGGACCCTGCTACTGAGAATCAATTTGCTTCTCAGGCAGCGGGAGGACAAGGTAAATTACAGGCGTTTCCTGAGCAAGATCACGATGCACATATAGCTACTCATTTAGCTTATATGAATTCTAAAGTAGCTCAAATGCAACCGCCTATATTACTAACGCTTGAAAAACATATATACGAACACATTGGTCTAAAAGCACAAGTGATGGCTATGCAAGACCCTCAAAATGCTCAATTACCACCAGAGCAACAACAAAATGTAGTGGCTCAAATACAAGCAAGACTCATGGCAGAGTTTCAACAACAGAATCCACCGCAAGCTCAAACAGATCCATTAGTGGCTATCAAGCAACAAGAGGTAGACTTAAAAGCACAAGAGTTACAACAAGATTCAGCTTATGATCAACAAAAACTACAACTTGATACACAAAAAGCACAGAGTAATGAACAGTTACAAAGAGACAGAATACAATCAACTGAGGATATTGCAACTATGAGAGCTAATATCCAAAGAGAAAAAAATCAATCTTAACAGGAGAAACACAATGGCAACAAAAGAAGAGATTAAAAAAGCTAAAGACGCTATAAAGAAAACTGATGAAGCAATAAAAGCTGATTTAAAACTTTCAAAAGGTCTACAAGAATTTTTGGAGGAAGATACTTCACCTGAAGAAGCTAAACGAAGAGTGAAAATGTTTATAGAAAACCCAGAACTTTTTAGAGACTTGGGAACAGATGTTCCTATAATCAAAAAAGCAAAAGGCGGTTCGGTTTTAAAAGAAGCTACTGATGATAGAAACAGAACACCAAAGAGATCAATCTGTCGTGGTGGTGGAGCTGCTATGAAAGGAGTGAAATTTACAGGAGTAAAATAATGCTTACAACAAAAAACATAAAAACTTTTTTTGTAGTATTTGTTGCCATAATTTTAATTTATGGCATCGCGGACTCCTTAGCGGATGTTACTAGTAGTGGTAGCACGACAAACACACAATCTAATAATGCTGGATCTAACACTGCTATCACGGGAGGGTATGAATCTTCTACCACATATCAGTCAGGTAGTAGCTCAAATACAACCACAAATAACGAGACAAACAACAGCACAAATCAAAAAACAGCTGTCAACAGTTCTTCTGCTCCAGCGATGAGCGTTTATGGGCAAGACAGCTGTGTGATTCCTTTAGCTGCTGGAGTCACCGTTATAGGATTTAGTGGTAGTTTTGGGAGCTACATGGTTGACGAAAATTGTGAAAGAAGAAAAGCTTCTGCTACAATGGCTAAACTAGGTATGAAAGTAGCAGCGATATCATTGATGTGTCAAGATGAAAACGTATGGCAAGCGATGATGGATGCTGGTACACCGTGTCCAATAGAAGGATTAATTGGAGAAAAAGCAAAAGCAAGATGGATGGAAAAACGTAAAAAAGAATTAGCAGGGGCTACTCAAACTAAACCGAGTATGACGTGGAATGATTAGAATAATTTTAATTAGTTTTACTTTATCTAGTTGTGCTACTTACCAAGTAGAAATAGGAGAACCGATTTGGGGAGCTAATGAGCAAGAAATACACCCCTTGGAGAAAAAATGAAATATTTAATACCTCTGTTGTTCCCTTTAACTGTTTTGGCAGATAGTCAAATTACAGGAAACTTAGTTACTAATGGTACATTTGAAGGAGGTAACTCAAACGGTTGGACTACAACAGGAGAGGTCATGGTATTGAATGATTGTTGTGGATCAAATTACGACCTAGAGTTTGGAGCTAGTGGCAGTATTGAGCAATCATTTAATCTAATCACTGATACCATAACTCAACCCATGCTCAATAATGGTATTACTTTGAACTCTAGTGTCCAAGTACAAAATGGCGAATGTGGGGTAGCTCAATGTTGGGGCGGACAAGGTCCTGCTGATACATTTACGATACGATTACAAATAAAAGATTCAAACGATAATGTGTTGGCTACAACAACACAGGAGAGAACAAATGTTACAGGAATTAATGGGAAAGATTTTACAGATTCTGTCTCGTATACACAGAGTGGCTCTAATAGGGGAAATATTTTTATTAGTGGGAGTGACGGTAATGGTTTTATTGGTGGTCTGGGTGGTCCTAATCTTGATAATATAGAAGTTACCATGACTTATGATGACACTGTTTTAACAGCTACAGAGTCAGCAATTATAGCTACAGCGTTTGAGGAAATAGAACAAGTATTGTCAACAGAAATAGAAACAGTAGAGTTTACACCGATTGAAGAAGTTACTTTTGAGGTATATGAAGAGCCAGAAATAGTGTTAGAATTATTTCAAGAAATAAAAATAGAAGAGTTAGCTAAAGAGGAAATCAACACTGGTATTGTAAATATCTTTTTTGAACCTTTAGAAACAATGGAGATAACATATGAAGAACCAACGACCATCGAAGAAATCTCAACAGAAGTCGAAAGCTACGAAGCAGAAATTGAAGTTGCAAGCATTGGAGAAGAACCAGAAAAAATCGCAGAAACCTCTAACACTAGCGGAATCACTGAGCGAGAAGCTGTACTTGAAGAAGTTGAAGGAACAGGAACAGGAAATGCAGGAGCAGCAAGAGAAAATGAGGAAACAGTTTCTGCAGAGCCTACAGAAGAAAACACCATTACAGAAACCAACTCCGCCGAGTCTGTTGAGCAAACTGAAGAGCCTGTTGAGCAATCTGAAGAAGAAACTGTTGTCGCTAGTGAAGAAGTAACTGAAGAAGCAAGTGAAACTAACAGAGAAACAGAAACAACAGAAAGTGAATCAGGAAGCGAAACAACTGAGACTGCTGATTCAGGAGGGGAAACTCTCGAAAGCGGAAATGAAGAGGTGGCAGAAAGCAGGGATAGTGAAAATACTACAGTCTCTGATCAAACGATTTCAGTAGAAAACATAGAACGCAAAGTGAACGAAACCATAAAAAGAGTAGATCAAAGACTTGTAGCTACCTCTCTAATAGTAGCTAAAGCTATACAAAACAATGAGATACTTAACTCATACCAGAGTGTAAATCAAGACATATTTAACAATCAACCCATGATAAGTGGAGGAACTTATGATGAAACGAGAGAATATATTGATAATAGAAATATATATATTGAAAATCAAAACAGCTATAATGATCCTGTGGCACAAATTGAAACAAAAATTCAACAAGCTACTGATGAAGTTATAAGAGCTGAAGAACATTTAAGGAGGATCCGTGGATATTAAAGTTATTACAGGTGCGGTTGGTTTAGTAATCACTCTCGGAGGATTATTTGTTTTCCAAGGACAATTAATTGAACGAGTAGAAAATTTAGAATCAAAACAAGCACCAAATATTAAACCATTAGAGCAAGACATTGCGATAAACAAAGCAGAGATTGCTGTACTCAAAGCTAAAATAGAAGAAATGAAAGCTAGATCAGACAATCCATTGGGGCAATAATTATGATACCAATGGAATTATTATCAATGTTAGCTAGCACCGTTTTGGGCGGCATTATGTCTATCATGGCTCAAAAAGGACAAGCTGAACAAGAAAAACAAAAGATGTTAATGCAACGAGCAGGATTTGCGGCTAAACAAACTGATAAAGCTAGAGCAGTCTCTGACCCACACACCAAGCACACAAGGCGTTGGATTGCATTAATGTGTGTATTCAGTATTATCGTAGTACCAATCGTTGCTCCAATTTTCACAGATGTGAATATTGCGTACCAGATAGTAACTGAAGCAGATAGTGGCTGGTGGATATTTGGCTCTACTTATGAAACCTCATACTTTGAAGAGGGCAACACTATTTTTATAACTAATCTACAATCACACACGATTTTTTCAATCATTGGGCTCTATTTTGGAGGATCGTTGACTAGAAAATAAATATGAACGATAGATATTATTACGATAATTTATTAAAAAAATTAGAAGATAGAGAAAATTCTATTAAAGAAACTATTTGCTTTGGTGCAGTTATAGATTATACTGCGTTTAAGGAGATGAGAGCTAGACTCTCAGAAATCTCTAAAACGAAACAGGATTTAAAAGACCTGCTAGAAAAGGTGGATAATGATGACTAAAACCCTTTATGTGCCAGATCACATTGTCGAACAAAAAGTAGACAAAAAGGAAAAAGAACAAGGAGAGCTTGAAAAAGCTTATGTAAAACCTGAGGACAGAGTCCTACAACCAGAAAAACTTTCAAAAAAAGCTATAGATAAAATGCCTCAACCTACAGGTTGGAGGATTTTAATATTACCCTATCAAGGAAGAAAACAAACTCAAGGAGGCATTCTCATACCTGAAGAGGTAAGAGAAAAAGAAGCTGTGGGTACAGTCTGTGGCTATGTGTTAAAAGTAGGTCCTTTAGCCTACCAAGACTATAATAGATTTGGAACTTCTGGAGCTTGGTGCAAAGAAAAGGATTGGGTGATCTTTGGCAGATACGCAGGAAGTAGATTTAAAATTGAAGGTGGTGAAGTGCGTTTACTGAACGACGATGAAATTTTAGCTAGAATTAGTGATCCTAATGACATATTACATATTTAACTAACAACATGGAGGAAACCATGCCAGAAACTGAAGAAAAACAGCAAGAACAAGAAACTGAAGAATTAAGTGTTGAGGTTGAAGAAACCCCAGAAGAAACTTCTTCAGCTGAAGAAACTCAAGAAACTCAAGAAACAGAGGAGGTAAAAGCAGAAGAACCCTCTGGAAAAGAAGAGTTAGAAGACTACAGCGAGGGAGTCAAGAAAAGAATTAATAAACTGACTGCGAAACTCCGCGAGGCTGAGCGTCGTGAAAAAGCTGCTACTGACTACGCTCAGTCTGTTCAAAAAGAGCTAGAAACCACGCAACAAAAGACAAAAACTTTAGATGATTCTTTTGTTCAAGAGTTTGAAAATAGATTAACTTTTCAAGAAACGGCTCTTAAAAATGAACTTAAATTAGCTATTGATAGAGGAGACACAGAAAAACAAACTGAACTTCAAAAACAATTAGCTGATTTAGCGGCTGATCAAAATAAATTAAAATTTGTTAAAGAGCAAAAAGAGCAAGCTAAAACTGAAAGCACCGCTCAAACACCGCAACCTGAACAACAAGCTCCAAAACCAGTTGATCCTAAAGCTCAAGCTTGGGCAGAAAAAAATACTTGGTTTGGACAAGATGAGCCTATGACTCTTACTGCTTTTAGCATACATAAAAAATTAATAGAGGAAGAGGGATATGACCCTACTTCAGATGAATATTATGCAGAACTTGATAATAGGATTCAAAAAGAATTTCCACATAAGCTAGGCTCAGCAGAGCCAAAAACCAATGGTAGAAGTACTCCTCCAGTCGGCGGAGCTACTCGTGGAAACCAACGAGCAAAACAAACAAAAGTGAAATTAACTAACTCTGAGGTTGCAATAGCTCGTAAACTTGGTATAACTAATGAACAATATGCGAGACAAAAAGTCCGCATGCAACAACCGTGAGGTAACAAAACATGACCGATAAAAACCCACGCACTTCTCAAAAGAGAAGCAAAGAAACAAGATCCACACCGTGGAAACCACCGTCTACACTAGACGCACCCCCAGCCCCAGAGGGATTTTGTCATCGCTGGATTCGTGAATCCGTAATGGGCTATGATGACAAAAAGAATCTTTCTGCTCGCCTACGCGAAGGCTTTGAACTTGTTCGTGCTGACGAGTACCCAGATTTTGAAGCACCAACTATCCAGGATGGTAAACATGCAGGAGTGATTGGTGTTGGAGGATTGGTACTTGCTCGTTTCCCATTAGAAACTCGTGATGAACGCACAAAATACTATAGACAGCAAACAGCTGATCAAATGACTTCTGTTGATAACGATCTAATGAGAGAACAACATCCATCAATGCCTATCAGTAAACCTGAAAGGCAAACTCGTGTAACCTTTGGTGGAAATGATTCTACCAAAACTGAAAAATAAAGGAAGAAACTTATGGCAAATATAGATGCTGCATTTGGGTTAAAACCCTATAAAATGCTTGGAGCGGCAACAAACTCCAATGGCATAATGTCTTTCAAGATTCAAACATCGGGAACTGCGGGAACATCTAGTGTAATTTATGAAGGAACACCAGTTATTCCTCTCGCAAACGGTATGATTGATATTGTAGGCAATGCTAATGGAGGCACTGTTAGTCTGCTTGGAGCATTTATCGGTTGTGAGTATACCGCTTTAGACGGCACTCCAACTTTTACAAACCAATGGCCTGGAACGAGCTCTGTTAAGAGTTCAACTGAAGCAACTGCACTTGTAGCTGCACATCCTGATCAATTATTTTTGATCAACTGTGACGCTGCGGCAGCTGATTCTATTATCCATGCCAACGCAAACTTTGCTACTGCTACATCTGGTGACACATCGACTGGAAAGTCGTCTGGAGAACTAGCTGTATCTACAGCAAACACAACAAACACTCTAAACATGAGAATCGTTGGTTTTGAAGATTCACCTTCAAACAGCGATGCTAGTGCTGCGGGTCGTTTGGCAATAGTTCAATTAAACAATCACTTTTATCGTTACAATGCTAACAATACTGGTGCTGGTGTGTAAGGAGGTACATCATGGCAATAACTAGATCACAACTCCTTAAAGAACTCGAGCCAGGACTTAACGCTCTGTTCGGATTGGAGTACGATAGGTATGATAATGAACATGCCGAAATTTTTGAAACTGAAACTTCTGATCGTGCATTTGAAGAGGAAGTCATGCTTACTGGGTTCGGCCAAGCTCCTGTTAAAGGAGAGGGTGCTGCGGTCACTTTTGACTCTGGCAACGAATCTTTTACTGCAAGGTATACCCATGAGACAATCGCTTTAGCGTTTGCTATAACAGAGGAGGCTGTTGAAGATAATCTTTACGACAGACTAAGCTCTCGTTATACTCGTGCTTTGGCAAGATCTATGGCAAATACTAAGCAAGTTAAAGCTGCGGCTGTCCTAAACAATGCGTTTGACAGTAGTTTCGCAATAGGCGACGGTAAAGAACTCTGTGCGACCGATCATCCGACTGTGGGTGGTGGTACATTCCGTAACGAGCTTTCTACCGCTGCAGACCTTAATGAAACATCACTAGAGCAATCTCTAATTGATATTTCAGCTTTCATTGATGAAAGAGGCTTAAAAATAGCTCTTCAAGGTCGTAAATTGATAATTCCACCAGCGTTACAATTTGTAGCGGAAAGGTTGATGGCTTCAAATTTACGCGTTGGAACAGCTGACAATGACATCAATGCGATAAGAAACATGGGAATGCTTCCTGACGGTTATGTAGTTAATCACTTCTTAACTGATACAGACGCGTTCTTTATTAAAACTGACGCTCCTAATGGTTTTAAACACTTTGAAAGAAGTGGCATTAAAACTAGCATGGAAGGAGACTTTGATACTGGCAATGTTAGATACAAAGCTAGAGAAAGATACAGTTTTGGTGTTTCTGATCCAAGATGTGTATTCGGCTCTCCAGGAGCTTAATGATACGGAGGGAGGCTTGTGCCTCCCTCTTTCTTTATGTTATGTTATAACTCTAGGTAATATTAATCGATCTATCAACCAACCTAGTGGACTTTGCCAGATGATAGATTATTTCTTTTAGGAGAAACAAATGGCTAAAACAACATTCACGGGACCTCTCAGGTCCAGATCAACCAACGGTTTTGTGTCAGTTACAGTTAATTCAACTACTGGAGCTGAAACTACTTATGGTAAATTAATTGGAACTCATTTACAGATTGACGCTACAAGCGGCTCAAATAGAGCTTCTGATTTAATCGTTGGTAAAAACGGTTCACCAGAAAACACAGTTAATCCCTTTGCTGAAAGCTCATCACAGCTTTTCCCAATGGGAACTAAACTAATTTATGGTGACAGAACTTTTAGGTATGCTTTTATGGATGGTGCAGTCACAGCAGGAAAAGCTTTACAATCTGCAGCAGCCGTAGCCAACCACAGAGACATAGCAGTCCAAGCAGCAGCTAGTGCGGCAGCGACTTCTGTTACTGTGACTTTAGGTTCAACAGCAGCGACTGAAGATCAGTACGCTAATGGGTATTTACACATTAATGATGTTGCAGGACAAGGTCAATTATTGAGTATTGCTACTCATGCGGCAGCAGACGCAAGTGCAAACTTAGCGGTCACTTTAAATGATGCCGTTGCAACCGCTTTAACTACAAGCTCAAAAGCTGATTTAATTGCTAATCCTTACAAGGATGTCGTCGTAGCACCAGCTACAGAGACAGGTCCTGTTATTGGAGTAACTACTATAGATATGACAGACAACTATTATGGTTGGATTCAAACAGGTGGTCCTTGCTCTATTTTAACTTCAGGAACTTTAGTCCTTGGTGAAGCAGCAGTTAGATCTGATACAACAGCAGGAGCGGCAGAGCCAATCGATGCTGATGTAGAAGGCGAATCAACAATAATAGGTCAAGTTATGGTCGTTAATGGTGACACCGACAACAGTGTTATCTGGCTTAATGTTGACAGTTAAGGAGTAAAATAATATGGCTGATGCAGTTACTTCTCAAACTATTGTGGACGGTCAAAAGACCGCTGTGATGAAATTTACTAATGTTTCAGATGGTTCTGGAGAGAGTGCAGTTACAAAAGTTGATGTAAGTGCTCTTGCGGCTTTACCTGATGGTACAGCTTGCACGGCTGTCACAATTGAAAAAATTTGGTGGCAGTGTATTGGCATGAAAGTGCGAATACTATTTGATGCTACTTCAGATCAATTTGTAATAGAACTTGGTGAAAATCAAAGCGGTAATCATGACTACACAGGTTTTGGTGGTTTGACTAATAACGCTGGAAGTGGTAAAACAGGTGATGTAAAATTCACTACTGTTGGCCACACCTCAGCGGATACTTATACGATAATTTTACAATTACGGAAAGAGTACTAATGGCTACCACTAAAAATGTAAAAAGAACCCCCTCTGGAAGAATTACTTACAGAGGGGAAACTTTTGCTGGGTATAATAAACCTAAAAGAACTCCAGGAGGACCAAAAAAATCTGCTGTTCTTGCTAAAAAAGGCAGTCAAATAAAACTGGTTAGATTTGGAGATCCTAACATGACAATTAAAAAAGATCAACCAGGAAGGAGAAAATCTTTTAGAGCTAGACATAATTGTGCCACAGCAAAAGATAAATTTTCAGCTAGGTATTGGTCATGCAAAGCGTGGTAGATATGGAAGCAAAAGATGTCGCAAAGCTTTTAGAAAAACACGAAGCAGAAGCTAAAATTAGACTGCAGGAAAACAACAGAAGATTTTGTCAACTTGAGAAAAAAATTGATAAATTAGATATGCGTCTTTGGGGGATTGCTTTGTTAATATTAGGAGTAGCCTTTGCTGGCAAAATATTTTAAATGACTATGACTCGTGGGCAAATGAAAAAACAAATCACTAAAGCTCCAGGAAAAAGAAGGAAAAAATTAAAAATTCCTAAAAAATATTTAGCAGGATTGAGTGCAAAAGATAAAGCTAAAAGGCGTAAAGAAATAGAACGCAACGCTAAAAAATCTTCTAGAGATAGTTCAGCGTATAAATTTGCAACAGATTTTGATAAGAAAGGTAAGCGTCGTAAAACAAAAGTATCTAAACATACCAAAGCTTTTAAAAGAAGGTTTGGTTAAAACAGGAGTATATTATGAAAAAGAAAAAGAGTAAAAAACTTACACCAAAACAAAAGAAACTAGCAGCGATGACACCGCCTAGAAATAAAATTACTAGAGGGGATATCATAGCTATAGCTAAAAAGAATAAAGGTAAAAAGAGGAAGTAATGGCAAGGAAAGGTTTATACGCAAACATACACGCTAAAAGAAAAAGAGGCGAAAAAATGAGAAGGAAAGGAGCTAAAGGTGCTCCTACCGAAGCACATTTTAGAGCAGCAGCTAAATCTAAAACAGGTGGTAAAAGTGTCCAAAAAACGAGATCCAAAAGTAGGAACAGGAAAAAAACCTAAAGGTAGTGGTAGAAGACTTTACACGGATGAGAATCCAAAAGACACTGTGCCTATAAAATTCGCTACTCCAGCTGATGCAAGAGCAACTGTTGCTAAAGTCAAAAAAATCAACAAACCGTTTGCAAGAAAAATACAAATACTTACTGTTGGAGAGCAGAGAGCAAAGGTGATGGGCAAAACTCAAATCGCAAGTATATTTAAAAAAGGCAAGGAATCTATTCGTAAACAAAGGAGAACATAATGGCTTTAAGTGCAAAAACAAAGAAAACTTTAGCAGAAAAAGCTAAAAAAGCTAGAGCTAAAGGTAAAAAAGTAACCGCAGGACAACTCGCAAGAGTTTATAACAAAGGTCTTGCTGCTTATCGTACTGGACATCGTCCAGGAGCTACACCTAGTCAATGGGCTATGGCTCGTGTGAACAGTGTGCTAACAGGAGGAAAAGCAGCAAAAGTAGACGCTCATATCTTTGGTAAGGGCAAAAAGAAAACAAAAAAAGCATAGGAGGAAAAATGTCTTATTTGGTCAGCAACATACCACATTTTAATTGTTGGGTGAGAAAAGAGTTTACACATAATCACGAAAAATATAGAGGAGAGTTCATACATGCTATAGCATTTGCAGTAACAACCATACCAGACAGGAGTCTGAGTTTTCAAGTAGTTTTTACTGGATGCGAATCCGACGATGATGAAAAAGAACAAAACATTCATGGAGGAGCCATGTGGGCAAGACTTCCAATAGCGGCTCTTGTAGGAGATTCCCCTTATGAGGAATGGCCTGAACGTATGGAAACTCATTTAGTTCAAGCTTGGGATTGCAGTTCGCACTATCATTCTGTCGTAAAATTTGATAGAGTTAGTTCAAGTCCTTGGTTATGTAAAATTAATCATGAGTTTCATATTGGTAAATATATGTTTACAATAGACTATACAGGATCTGAAATAGCTGATGATCCAGCTCAACATAAACAGAGCCATGTGATACAGCTAACAGACGCGGGAAAGTGGACAGGTAACATTGTCGCTTTACCAAACAACAGGGTGAGGGCTACCTCTCCTGCCATGTGGGAAACTGGAGAAGGTGCTCCAGATTTCAAACCAAGCCAGTGGATACTGACTGCTGAAAGTGATGAAAGCTACATGGATCCATCGGTAACTTTTGACAACTTATATGCCGAAAAGCAGGAGAAAAAGAATGGCAAAAATGAAAAGTAAAAACGACACTCGCACAAAAGCAATGGGTGGCGGTATGATGAAAAGTAAAAACGGCACTCGTGCAAAAGCAATGGGTGGCGGTATGATGAAAAAGAAAAATTACGCTAAAGGTGGTATGATGAAAAAGAAAAATTATGCCAAAGGCGGTAAAGTTATAAAAGGACCTTACAGTTAAGGAGTAGTTTATGGCGACCTCTGGATCTACAAATTTTGAGCTCGATGTAGCCGATTACATTGAAGAGGCTTTTGAACGCTGTGGTATGGAATCTCGTACAGGGTATGATTTAAAAACAGCAAAAAGGTCTTTAAATTTAGTATTGGCTGATTGGGCAAATCGTGGTCTTAATAGATGGACGATTGCACAAACTACTACTTCAATCAGTTCAGGTACAGCCTCTTATAGTTTAGGTGCAGACACCATTGATGTATTAGGTGTGATTATAAGAACAGGATCTGGTACAACACAATCAGATCAAGTTTTAACAAGGTTGAGTAGAGATGCTTATTTAACCATACCAAATAAAAACACTCAAGCTAAACCTAGTCAGTTCTATATAGACAGACAAATCACACCTGAAATAAAACTATGGCCAACTCCTGATGATAGTTACTCTATTGTTTATGACAGACTAACTCGTATGGATGACGCAGATACTTTTATTAATACTATGGAAGTTCCGTTTAGATTTTATCCTTGTTTGTCTGCAGGATTAGCCTATTACTTAGCTTTGAAAAAAGCTCCAGAAAGAGTGGCTTTATTAAAAACTGTATATGAAGAAGAGTTTAAAAGAGCGGCTGATGAAGACAGGGATCGTGCTAGTTTAAAACTTACACCAAGCAGGGATTACTATACAAGATCATGAAATATGCAGTAGGCAAAAAATCTAAAGCAATTTCTGATAGATCAGGAATGGCTTTTCCTTATACAGAAATGGTAAAAGAGTGGAATGGTTCTTTTGTGCATAGATCTGAATACGAAGAAAAACACCCTCAACTAGAACCAAGTCCTCCTCCTGATGAGCCACAGGCTTTATTTAGCCCTCGTTCAGATAGGACAGAACCTCAAACTGTTTTTGTAGGACAAAATGTTTTTAGTGTAAGCAAACCTTTACAAGGAATTATTCAATTAGGCACAGTAACGGTGACCATATCATGAGTTATACATACGATCAGTTAAAACAAGCGTTACAAGACTATACTCAAAACACAGAGACAACATTTGTAAATAACCTTGATGATTTTATAAGATCAGCTGAACAAAGAATTTTTACTACTTGTGATTTAGAAATTTTTAGAAAAAACCAAACAGGTACAACTACCAGCGGTAATCAGTATTTAAACTTACCTAGTGATTATTTAGCTTCTTTTAGTTTATCTGTATTAAACTCTAGCTCTAAGGAATTTTTATTACAAAAAGATGTCAATTTTGTTCAAGAATTTAATCCAAATAGCTCTACTACAGGCACTCCAAGGTTTTACGCCATGTTTGACACTACCCATTTTATATTAGGTCCAACACCAGATGCAGCGTATACGATGGAGCTACATTACTATTATCGTCCTACAAGTTTAACAGCAGGAGCTGGAAGTGGTACTACATGGTTATCTACAAATGCTCCTAACGCCATGCTTTACGGATCCCTTGTAGAAGCTTATACTTTCATGAAAGGAGAAAAAGATTTAATGGATTTATATAACGGAAGATTCATAGAATCATTAACAAGAATTAAAGACTTAGCAGAGGCTCGTGAAAACGCTGATGCTTATCGTAGAGGGCTTCCTGAAAAGGTTAGAACATAATGTTTGATTTATCGTTAAAAATACCAAAAGAGCCGATTGTAGGAGTAAAGACAACTCACAACAGAGGGTTTACTCCAGAAGAAGTAGCTCAAAGATGTCTTGAAAAAATTATTTCTGTCTCAGATAATGCAAATCCTATTATCAGAGACCAAGCAAAAGCTTTTAAAGGAAATATAGAAAAGATTCTTGTTTTTTATATGCGAGAAGCAATTCGTAGTGATCGCACTACAATATACAACGCTTTGTCTGATGCAGGACATAAAGACTTAGCAGAACTTATTAGGAGATTATAAAATGGCAATATCACAAGCAATGTGTACCTCTTTTAAAGTTGAATTACTTCAAGGGAAACACAATTTTACTGCTTCATCAGGTCACACTTTTAAACTCGCGTTATTTACTAGTAGTGCTAGTTTAGGTGCGAGTACTACAGACTACAGTACATCTAATGAAGCATCAGGAACTAACTATAGTGCAGGAGGTTCAGCTTTAACTTCGGTAACTCCGACATCAAGTGGAACAACTGCTCTATGTGATTTTAGTGATTTAACCTTTAGCTCAGCGACTGTTACAGCTCGTGGTGGTTTAATCTACAACACTACTACTGGTGGTGGTTCTAGTACAACAGATGCCGTGATAGTGTTAGATTTTGGTGGGGATAAAACTTCTACTGCTGGAGATTTTACCATACAATTCCCAACAGCTGACGCTTCTAACGCGATTATTCGTATAGCATAGATTATGGCAAATATCGCAGGTTGGGGACGAGGCACATGGGGACAAGGCACATGGGGAGAACCACTCTCTGTTAGTGTAACTGGACTCGCTGGCACCTCCGCTGTAGGAACCGTAACAACTGAATCTGCTTATGACGCTACTGGTAGTGCGGCGACCTCTGCTGTAGGAACAGTTTCAATTGCTTTTGCTTATGACGCTACTGGTAGTGCGGCGACCTCTGCTGTAGGTAGCGTTACCGTTTCTGCTGCTGCAGATATTAGCGTAACGGGATTGTCATCTACAGCAAATATTGGTACTGTAACAGTATCTGGTGCTGCAGATGTTCCAGAAACGGGACTCTCAGCCACAGGAAGTGTTGGTGATGTTTTTGTTTGGAGTCAAGTATCTCCAAGTCAAACTCCAAGTTGGTCGGCAGTAAGCCCATCACAATCACCAGACTGGAACGACATAGCAGCATAGGAGAAATAAAATGCCAAGTAGTTTTTCAACAAATTTAGGAATAGAGAAACCAGCGACAGGAGAACTCTCAGGTACTTGGGGGACTGTAACAAATCATAACTTTGATATTTTTGACAGACTTGGAGGTTATAAGTCTGTTACTTTATCAGCTACCTCTTCTACTTTAACGGTTAGAGAAGCTAGTCCTAGTTCTGGTTCTAGTAATTTACAAGACGGTATGTATCGTGCCATTAAATTCGTAGATAGTGGCGATATAGGAGGTGCGGTTACTTTGACAATAGCTCCTAATACTTCTGCTAATTTATTCCTTTTTCATAATGGACTTTCTGGTAGCAGAGACATTGCTGTGACGCAAGGTTCTGGTGCAAACGTCACGGTAGCAAACGGAAAAACAGCTATACTTTATTGTGATGGTGCAGGATCTGGTGCAGCAGTCACCAGTATAAGTGACATTTTAACTATGTCTAATCCCACAATTACAGGTGGGAGTATAACAGGTATTACAGATTTAGCAGTTGCTGACGGAGGAACAGGAGCCTCTAGTTTAACAGCAAATGGTGTTTTAATTGGAAATGGCACATCAGCAGTTACAGCAGTTGATTTATCAACAAAAGGAAGTATACTTGCTGGTGATGGTTCAGGAAACCCACAAGCTTTAGCGGTAGGTAGTGATGATCAAGTTTTAACAGCTGACTCTAGTACCGCAACAGGATTAGCTTTTAAAGCAGCCTCAGGTGGAGTAAGCAAAGCTACTTCTCTAGGTATAACATTAGTCTTTGGAATGTATTAGGAGGTAATATATGGCAAACCCAAATATTGCAGCAGTATCGTCGATTGTAGGTGGTAATGCAGGATTTAACTTAACAGCTACAGCTACAGCTACTTTAAT
>CEQK01020085.1_pt1 | contig 19221 bp, 8 predicted proteins | sample 531051 | NCBI WGS metagenome assembly CEQK01 (sample SAMEA2621229, study PRJEB7988) | marine metagenome | biome: marine biome (ENVO:00000447); feature: deep chlorophyll maximum layer (ENVO:xxxxxxxx); material: "saline water (ENVO:00002010), including plankton (ENVO:xxxxxxxx)" | depth 150 m
TATTCTTTGTTTTCTTTTTTTCTGTAGTGCTTGCCAATCTTTTTTCAAATAAGTTTGAACTTTTATAACTGTTTGATCACCACAAGTATTTTTCTTGATTACTTTTACTTTATAATCACCAACTCTTTCAACAATAGTTGTTACACATTTTTTCTGTGCACTTACTGTTAAAGAAAAAGATAATAATAAGATTAAAATTAGATTTTTCATTTTATTTGTATTTTTTAAACATTAATTTATATAGCAATTTGTTCCAAGCTTGCTGTAACTTGTCAATAAATTTTTTCATAGTTTTATTTTTTAGGCATTAACCAATATTCTAATTTACCATTTGGTCTATACATTTCAATATAATCTTCACCCAACTTGCCAGATGGTCTACCTGATTTAGGTCCTGTCATAGGAACTCTTTTAAATCCTTGAGTTTTAAGTTTACGAGTATCATTATCGTATTTGGTTTTTATTTCTTCATCTTCTTTCTTTTCTCTAGCAAGAGTTGAAAGTGTACCCCAAAATGGTAAACCAACACTCCAACTACTCCAACCTAAAGCTAAAGCAAATCTTTGCCACATAGATGTATCTCTATCTGAAATTTGCATAAGACTCATTGTCATTCTTAAAGCTCTATCTAATGGTAGATTGAGACCAGCATCTATTACTTGTGCTAAAGAATAATAAGCTGGGTTTTCTATACTAAATCCTCTACGCTTAATTTCATCTCTATTATATTTAAATGTTTTTCTAACAGCTCTAATTTTTCTTACTTTAGTATCTATAGTTGGTGAGAAATCAAAAATATTCCACGCAAAGTCTTCACCAAAGTCTGGTAAACCATCTTCTCTAATACTTATTTCTCTACTCATCGATATAAGAGTATCAACTAATGCACCACCATATCCTAAACCTCTTAATAAAGAACTAAGCATACCAAATCCTATATTTGTAGCTCTATCCTCAACAGTTCTTCCTGCTTTTTTCTGCTCTTCTTCATCACCAAATGCTAATGCAAATAACGCTTGTTGTAATGAATTAAATATTAAGTTTTGTACAAACCCGTAATAAAGTATTTTACTTACATTAGTTCTCCAATCACCTCTTCCTGCTAATAAATCTTTAGTAGCCTTCTTTATTATTCTAGCATACTGCATAGGAGTATTAGCATAGTTAAGAACAACTCTACCTAATCCACTAGCTTGTTGCATAGATATTCTATCAGCTCTACTTGATTGTTGAGATTCTTCAGATATTTTATAGAAATCATCAAAAGCTTTAGTTTCAGCTTCTTGTTGAGTATAAAGCTTGCCTGTATCTATATTTACAGTTTTTAGCAGTCTATTTACTCTATTTCTATAAAAAGTTGCACCTCCAGTTGCAATTGCTAAACTATCTGCTATTCTTGTAAATACAAAACCTTTGTTAAGTAAATATGCGATAACTCCTTTTAAACCTCCTTTTTTCGATGCTTCTGCAATTTCAGACTCAGCAACATTAATCTTCATTCCATTACGTCTTTGTATTAAGTAATCAGAATTTAATAAATACATTACATCTTTCCAGTATTGAGGTTGATTAGCAAACGCTTTACCAGCTGCAAGTATATTGTTATCACTCCAGTTTATAAAGTTAATATTAGATATTAATTGTAATAAAGCAGATTTTCTATTTAAGAACATTGTAGTACCTACCGAGTTGTTAATCCAATCAACAACATTGTCTACTTGAGGATTACCACTTTGTGTTCTATTACTACCACTTTTCATTCTACCAAGAATATTTTTTAAAGCTATAACAAAGTTGCTTCCGTATATAGCTTCTAATTTATTCATATTCTTTTCAGAGAATATAATATCAACATTTTGCTGCCACTCTGCTAATGCTTCTTTTCTATATGTTTTTTGAATACTGTTTATTATATCACCAGTAATACTACCTGCCACCCAATTATCAGAAGGATTAGGATAAGATCTATCTTTTTGTATAAAAGCAATCTTTTCTGCAAACACTTTTAAATCAGGATTATCGTTAATTAATTTAACTAAAGCATTTTTATCTCTTGTTGATAACCCAGGTATATCTGTACCTTGCATATCCCATATATAAACTCTTAAAGCTTGAGAAAAAGTAAAATCACTATAACCTGCTTTATCTTGTAGGTTATCTGGAATATTATCTAAACTATTTCTTAACGCATTAAAATCATTTGCTACTGATATTTTAGCTCTTATAATTTCTTGTTCAGCTTTATTAAATGGATCAATTAAATTATCTTTAAACCATTGCATAGCTCTATTACCATTTTCACCTTTTGGCAACATCTTGTATAATAATCCTGTAAAATCTTCAGCTGATGGTGGTATAAAAAATTCAAATTTATTTGCTCTTCTACCTTGAACTTTAGCTCGTGCTCGTGAATATGTTTTATACCATTCTTTACCACTTTGCTGTTCAATAATAGTATTAAAGTCTTTATCTAAATCAGCTTTTTTACTAGCTTTTGCCTGCTGCACATCAGATTTTACATCAACTTGATCAAGTATATTTTTAACTGCTTGTACATTAGGTAATGAATCATCAGCAAAATAGAAATCATTATAACCTTGTGCTGTTTTCTCTAACACCCATAAAGCTTTTGCATCTGGACTACCATCTGCTAAACCTGTAATATTTTCTAAAGGTATGTTTAAACCTATACTATCTAAAAATAATTTAATAGCTGGGGCTGAAATCTGTGGTCTAGCTGTTAAAACAAATATATCACCACTACCAAACTTCGCCTGACGTTTTAATGCTAAATCTGCTAAAGGACCTTTTTTACCTTTTATTACTTTATCAAACTGACTAAAATCAAAAGTAGCACCCTGCGCTTGTAATTGCTCTGCCTGAGCAGCAAATTGAGCTGGGGTTATTTCTTTGAATTTACCATTTGGCATTTCAACTATTACTTTACTTTTACTAAAAGCTAGTGTATCATCAAAATCAAAAACACTAATACCTTTTTTCTTTTTACTATACTTATTAGCTAGTCGCATAGTTTTATCAGCATCAGTCATTGCTTTTATAGAAGCTTCAGTATTACCATTAGCATTAATTAAAGGGAATAAAGTATTTTTATTTGTTATAATTTGTTTAGAAGATAATTTATTAGTTTTATTAGGAGCTTTTAATTCTGCCTGCGCGTCTTTTAAAGTTCCGTCATAAGTTCCCATTATTATTTTTTCAGCTAAATTACGCTGTAAAGTTATATTATCTATATTTCTATCTGCTGGTTTTAAAGGTAAACCTAAATCTTCTGCTAAAGTATTTCCTGTTATAGGATCAACATACTTGTTTAAATCTTGACCAGCTTTAATTAATCTTATAGCGCTGTTAGTTGTAATATCTGTGCCATCAGGTAATACAGACTGATAACCAGCGTTGTTTATTTCGGTGTCATTTGCTATAGGTATCTGTGTCTGATAATAGTTTTTTCTAATATCTTTCATCATAGATCTTACTCCTTGTTGCTGAATAGCATATATAAGATTGATTCCAATAACAGAAGCAGGTGGGTTGTGTTCTTCTCTAAACTCTTGCCCTTGTTTTAAATCAGTATGAACATATTTAAATTTAGCAGCTGTTTTAATCATTCCAGACGTAGCTTGATAACCTTGTGTTATTAATAAAGCAGCAATCTCTATAGGCATACCTTCTTTAACAGCTTGTTCAAGTCTTAATGCAGTAGTTTCTAACACTTTCATGTTATTATCAAACACTGAATTTCTTGAAAACTTTTCTCCTTTTCTACCTTTATATCCTTCAGTAAACCATTTATTGTTTATTACTTGGTTAACACTTACTTTACTCGCTCTTCTTAAAGTATTATCAGTATTATTAGCTTTGGCTAAATCCCTTGCTCTAATATATTCAGGATCATTAATACCATAGTATAATCTTCCTCGGTTTGGCATAAAACTTTCATTAGTAGTTCGTCCTTGATTCTGTAGTTTTATAGCATTTTTATATGCCCTACTATTTTCTTTTACAAACTTACCATTTCTTAATTTAAAGTACTTAACACCGTTTCTTGATTCATAAAACCTACCAGAATTAGCTAATGAAAATCCTAAGAACATAGTTTCATCTATACCATATTCTTTTATAGAGTTTGCAACATCTGATTGTATAGTTTTTAAACCTTCAGCAGTATTTATTTTATCTAGTTTATTTATACCTAATATAGATAAACCACTATCAATTTTTTTAGCAGCTGCAATTTTAATTAAAATATCTGTATCAAATTTTTTACTTGCTCTTACTGTGTCTAAAGATTTATCTTCTAAGTTTCTTTTATCTAACTCAAACTCAAGTTCTGACATGAACTGCTCAGCATCAATATTAGAGTTTCTAAAGTTTAATCTATTCTGTAATTCTTTCATGAAATCAGGATCTGTAGATAATTCTTGCATTGCTTCTACAGCTAAACCTTCTCCAATTATACTAAATAAAGATTGTGATCTTTTTTCTCCGTCTTGAGCTAAGAAATAATTTTTAACCCTTGCTAGTTTAGCGTCAGTAATAGCAGGTATATTATATATACCTTTATCATAACGAGTTTCTTTACCATCTTCAATTTTAACAGTTGGTATAGTTCCAGTTTTTGAAATATTAAATAATTTACCAAATCTTCTTTTAATATTAGCAACTGGTATAGACGAAATAAAATCAGTATTAGCAAATAAGGCATTAACATTATCAACATATTGTTGACTACCAAATACACCTAATTTATTTTTAATAAGAGCTCTATATTCTTTTGTTTTAGTTTTTTCTACTATATATTTTGCAATAGCTTTAGGTTTAGGACCAACTCTTAATATTCCTTCAATAATATCGTTTTTCAACATTACTATCTGATCAGCTCTAGTTTCGCCTGTTATATTGTCTGATATTGTTTTAATTTTATTAGGAAATACTTTCGCTCTTTTGCCTATAGGCCGTGTCTTTACATCTAAATCTGGTTGAGTAGTAGTTTGCGGTGAAAAACCTTTTTCTGTTAAAACATCTGTACTAACTTCTTGTTGAGTTCTAGTAGCTTCTTCTACTAACGGAACACCAACTCTAGGACCTATAGTCTGATCTAAATATGTAGTAAGTTCAACTTTTTTACCATTTACTACAGGTTTATAAGTTCTCATTATATCAGCAAACTGATTATTAATTGCTGATAAAGCTTCTCTACCTTGAGTACTTAATTGATTACCATCATAAAAATTAAAAGTAACCCCTCTTTGTGCGCCCCATCTTCTTAACGCTGCTAAACTAGCTGCAGTATATTGAGCTCTTAAATCTCTAGATGGTTGAGCTTCTGGGTTAGAGTTTAATTCATTTTTAAAATCATTAGCTAATTCAGTTAATCTTTTACTCGCTTTACTATCAGTTTGTGTGTCTCCATCAAAAGCTGATGATATAGCTTGTAAAGTTTGTCTATCAACACCAGTAAAATCAGTCATACTTTGAGCCGTATCTTCTGTTGTCATTGTAGCTATATCTCCTCCCACAGTTACATTACCTTTACCAAAAGATTTTAATCCTCTAGTTAATCCTTTACCACCATCTACAGCTTTATTATAATCTCTAACTAAATTTAAAACATCTTTACCATTTTCAAACACAAAGTTAAATCCTAAATATTTTTGTAAAAATCTTCTAAATACATCACCTATTTTAGTACCAGCAGTTTCATTTATTATAACCGCGCCTCTAGTTAATGCTTCACTTAATAAAGGCATTATTTCTTCTAATACAGTATCATTATTTAAATTAGTGTCTGCCATGTACTGCATAAATCTATTACCTAATTCGCTGTCAGTAAATTGTATTTTCCCAGCATCTCTTTGAGTTCTTAATTCATTTAATAGTGCTGCGCCCATTTTAGCTACTACATTTTCTGGAGCTTTACCTTGTTGACCATTATCTAACCATACTTGATAAGTTGCTTTATATCTTTGATTTAAAGCGTTTAATAAACCATGGAAACCTTCATGTTGTCCTGTAGTAAAAACATAATCTTTTGATGAAGCTGAGTTGTTTAATAAAACTAAACTTCTTTCTGGAGTTACAGTTCCATCTTCAGCTACCTGTTCTGGTATAGTAACAAAAGTTCCATAATCAGTAGAATTTTTTGTATCAATATTAGCATTAGGATTTTCATTTAATATATCTTCTATAGCTTTATCTACTTCTTCTTGACTATCAAATGATTTCCAACCATAACCTAGTTGATCCATTATTTTTTTAACACTTGAATCACGTCTAGTAGCTATAAGTAAGGTTAATTTTTCATTTAAGTTTGCTAACTCTTGTTTGTTTCCATCTTTTACCGCGGCATCAGCTCCTTTATTTTCAGTTTTAATATCTTCAATTTGTTGTAAAATTTGAGTTGCTTCTAACCAATTATCAGGATCTACTAAAGCTTTTAATTTAAACGCTTGATTTCCAACAGCTCTAATATCATTAAGTAATTGATCAGCATTAGATTGATCTATTACACCATCTAATATAGCTTTATCTAGCATGTTTTTAAACCTAGTAGGATTTTTACTTAATAAGTATAAATTTCTAATATAAGCTTCGTTAGTTGTATCTAAAGTACCTTGCCCTGAAATTACTCCTCCAGCTGCAAAAGATAAAATTGCAGTGTTTACAAAATCTTGTTTAGTAAAATTATCATCTAAAAATTTACCACTTGCAATAGAGTTAAGATAATTATTAATAAATAATTTCTGACCAACTTCTTGAGTTAATTCCTGACCCATTTCACCAACACCACCTTTTGCAAAGTTTGCAAAAATAGATACAGTTCTTTGACCTGTAGGACTTAATTTACTATAGTAGTTTCTCCATGTTTTAGTAAACGCATCTTTACCACCTACTTTAAATCTATTTATTGCCGCATTAGCTGCTGCTTTATAACCAAATAATTTATCTACTGCTCCAAAATATAATTGTGTAGGAACTAAAAAACTAGTACCAAACCACCAAGCTCCTTGTAAATTTGCGGCTTCTTGTGCTAACATTTTAGCTTCTTCCGTACTAAGACCAGCTGCTATTGCAGAATTATAATTGTCCGTATATCCTTGGTTGTATCCTGCAAAACCATAATAACCAGCTGTGCTCAGCATTTGAGAACCTTGTATTGATCTTATATTAGATAAACCTGCTCTTTGTAATCCACCTTTTGTGAACTTAGCTAAACCACTCATTCGCCCTATATTTCTAGTAAGATACATACCAGCAATATCATAACCTAATCCACCTACAACACCTGTAAATTGCTCAGTACCTCCTATAAAACTTGTGCTTGTTCCTTTTTCAGTACTATTATCTAATCCTTCAACTATTCTTGCAGTTTGCAAAGGATTGTCACCTGGAAAAACTTTACCAGTATCCGCATTATATATTGTACCTCTATTATCTCTTATATAAGTTACACCATCAGTATCAGTAAATTTTGTCCCAAAAACTACAGCACTATTTCTTCTACCATATTCTTGATCACCAATTTGTAGCCACCATTTTCTGTCTTTTGTACCATCATTGTTAATAAACATGTCTTCTTCATATGAAATATCTCTCCACCTAGTATCTAATGAATCCATACCAAAAAATCCAGCTGCATTCATTAATTGTGATTTACCTTTCTCACCTATACCATTAACAAAACTATTCCAAAACCCTTTTAGTACAGTTCCTACAGTATCTTGTTCATAATAAAAATCACTAGCTCTTTTACCTTGTAGTTTTTCTTGCTCAACAAGATCTGGAAAAGCATATTCTCTATATGTTTGTATTGCATCAAAATCAAAGAGTAATCCCCCAAAATTATCTGTTTGAAGATTAGGATTATTTCTTAAATCATCAGAAACAAGATTATATATTTGAGGATTTGTTAAAGCTTCAAAAGGAGTTTCATATACACCTTTATATCCTTTTGGCAATAATCTTTCAAAATTATTAGATAAATGATTAGCTAATAACTTTAAATTATGATCTTCAACTTCTTGTTGAATATAATTTCTTAAATGAATATCTAATCTTCTTTGATTGTTTATACGTAGTAATTGATTTCTTTCTAAATTTTCCGCATCATCAACTAAAATACCTGTAAACCCAGCTCTTGTTTGACCAGGTTCAAAAGTAGTATCATCAGATATTTCTATTAATTCTTCTAATATACCTTTTTCATATAAATATCCTATAAAATTTTGAGTATTAATTCCTATATTTTCAAAATTAGGTATATTTTGAGCTTCGTTCCCATCAGCTTTGTATAAATTATTTGCTACATATTCTACAATAGTTTGATCTGTTTGTAAAGCAATAACCGTCGCTTCTCTTGATAATTTAATATTTTCTAATTCACCAAATTGAGCTAAGTAATCGGTTTGTGGATCTAATAAGTAGTTACTAAATTTATCTCTTTTTCTTTGCCTTTCAATTTCTTTATTAATTAAAGCTTGTGATGAAAAATCTACAGGTTCTTGTCCAAAAAATGGCGAAACAATTTGAGATATTTGTTGTATTTGATATTTTGGATCATATAACGAGGCACCAAGTTTACTAAAAATACCTAAACCTGGGATTGGACCCTCTACTCTTTCTTCGTCTTGTTTAGCGGCTTCAATTTCCGCTTCAACATCTGCTTCTCTTTTATCTTCTCTTTCTTGACTAAAACCTGTAAAATAACCTTTTTCTATACCTTCATTAAAACTTTGTAATGCTGCATTATTGTTACTTAATAACGCATATTCAGCAAGAAATTGTCTTTGATCTCTAGTTTCTCTTAATAATCCTAAATCAAAGTCTTCTGGTAAATGACCAAACCTATTTACTACTTCAGCAAATGCGTCAATATTTTCTTCATTATTATTAACTAATGTCCATTCTGCGTCTTGATCTTTTTGTCTTGTAAAATAATTAGCAGAAACTTTACCTTCATCATCTTCGACTACATTGTATTTATATTCATAAGGATCATCTTTAAAAGTAAGAGTTTCATTAGGTTTTGCAACAGAAGTAAATTGATTCCATTTTTCTTCTGTTTCTTTTACATGTTTTTCGTATTGTTCTTTTTCTTGATTTAATTGAATAGCTCTCGCTTTAACATATGGAGAATATATATTATCTACATTAAAAAGTTGTGTTTCAGTATTATAAATATCATCTATACTATACACGCTAGGAGCAAATACACTTCCTCCTTCTGCTAATTTTTGTCTAGCTGCAGCCTCACTATTAAATAAAATAGTACCTTGCAGTTGACCAGCGTAATCTTTATTCTTTATCGATTCTTCAAGTTCCTCGAATAATTTTTCGTAATCTGGCATAATTTAAGAGTAAATTTCTATAATTTCTTCTATTTCAGGAGTTTTAGTTTCAGGTATTTCTTTTGATTCTTCAGGTAGTTTTTGTAAATAAACAAACATTCCTGGTTGCCATTCTTCTATTCCTAACATTTTTTTATAAAACTCAGGTATAGGCATGTCGTTATCATTTAAAGCTTTTATTAAATCTCTACCTTGAGCCGTTTGATCTTCTAAAACCTGTTTAACAATACTTGGTTGTCCAGGCATGTTTGATTGAGGTAGTTTAACATCTAAATTTCTTTGAAGTATAACACTCATCATGTAAGCTTTTTGAGCATCTAATACGCTTATAAACCTATCATTAAATCCTGTTTTATTAAAAGCATATCTATTTCCTACAAAACCTGCTTTACCTTCTGGTGAAAGTCCATCATAAAGTTCAGCTAATTCAGGAGTTACCATTTCACTTATTCCTAATGGTAAATCTAATCCTAATCTTTTATTAGAATATCCAGATAGTAAAGATATATCTCCTCCTGCAACAGTAAATAAACCAGCAATATGAGCTACTACTTCATTGTTATAAGCAGGCGTCATATTTATAGCTTCTGTATTAATAGGTTTTACATAGTATCTTCTAATTTTATTATCTTTAACAGAATACATAGGTATTTTAATTGCTGTATCTGCTTCTGGATTATCTACATTTTCAGGGTTTAAAAAACTACCACCTAAAAAATATTGTGGTTGTATAGTTGCATTTCTAGTAATACCAGCATTTTCAAATGTACTACCTAAATCCATAGCTGATGGAACAGTAGTAAAATATAAATTTAATATATCATCATTTTCTAATTGAACTGAATCAACTTCAGCATATATTTCATAATAAGCTTCTCCATCTTGATTGAAAACTATATTTTCTCCATTTAAAAAACTATCCATTACATAAGGTTTTCTATGTAAATATTTTTGAAATGTTTTACCAGAGATTTTAAATAATAATTTTTGTGAAAATACTATTATATCATCTTTAAAATAAAAATCTTTAATAGCTTCTACATCAGAATAATAATCAAACAAATTTGCCCAACCCGCTACCATAAACATATTTCTATCTTTAACTTCTTCAGTAGTTCCATTTATATTTGAATTACTATAATCAGCTATAAATTCAGGTAGTCTCTCTGGTACTATATCATCTATTGCTACTTGTAAGGCACCTCCTAATTCTAATATTTTTTCTAATTTTTCAAAGTAATCACTAATTGCTTTTTTATCAAGTTTTATTTCTAATTGACTTAAATTTTTTATATTAATATTTAATTTTGTTTGTTTTGCAATAATTCCATCTGGTCGTTGAGCTTCTTCTATAAAAAATTTGGTAACTTTTTCTTCTAAACTAGTATTTTTATAAGGATTATCAGCTGAAGGACTGTTAATAAATCTATGATATTTGTAGCTAGCTTCAGTAAAAAAATCTAATTCTTGACTTCTTCTTGCCTGAGATACATTTGCTAATCGCGTCATTTTACGGTTATGTGCTTGTATAATTGTATTCATTTTTTATCTTTATTAAAATATATCACCTAGTGCTCCAAAGAAATCACCACTTGCGTTAGCTGCTTCAGTTCTAATTTCATTAGCGGCTTGAGATAATCCCAAATACATTGAAGTGTATCTATTAATATCATCATTTGTTCTTTTTTCTCTAGCTTGAAATTGAAATATTTCACCTTGAGCATCAGCTTGTTCTTTTCTACCTTTTAATTGTATCGTAGCTTGATCATAATCTTGCATTGCTTTAATTCTTCTACCCTCTGCAGCTTCTTCACCTTTAGCTTTTAACTCGGCGTTTTTAGCTTCTTGCTGTTGTATATCTGCTGATACATCTTTTTTACTTTTTAAAGCAGCCATAGCTAAAGCAGTTGCTCCACCTGCACCAGCTCCTAATTCTTTCATTGTTTCTAAACTATTAGCTAAAGCTTGATCTGTTTCTTCTGCTTTCATTTCTGCAGCAGCGGTAGATACTTGTAAATTATTATATGGGTTGGTTACTTGACTAGATAAATCTCTAGCTAATCCAGATAAATCTGTTATACCAGCATAAGGATTAATTATATCTTGCCTACCATTAATAGCGGCTTCCATTTTAAATCTAGCTGTATCAACTTCTTTGTTGATTGCATCTAGTTCATCTTGGGCTTTTTTCATACCAAAATAACCGCCAATAGCTTTACCTACTTTTGCTCCCATTTTAAATTGTTTTTACTATTTCATATGATGGTTTTTCATCTACAACCCATCCTAATTTTTTATGTGTATTAATTAAATGTTTACTTCTACCTATACTAAACATACATTTTTTACCCTGATCTTTACAAACCGCTTCTATAGTGTTTAATAATAATTCTACAGCTTGTTTTCTATCTTTATTTTTGTAATCTGGATTAGAAATAATCCACTCTATTATTACAACATCAGAGTTTGTATGATATATAAATCCTGCCACAACAGGTGTATTTTCTTTTTCTATCATTATTCCACCAGTACCATTGTCTGGTAAAAAGTTTTTTGGAACAGGTGTCCATCGCCACCATTTCCACCAACTAACTAAACAATTATAATCTTTGTCTATTAGTTTTCTTGCATTAAATTTCATATAATTATCTATTCATATACTCGCTGCCTACAGAGAACAAATATTTTGGTCCAGATACATCTGTAGTAGCATCGTTTCTTAAAGTTACTTTAGCAAAAAATCCTTTCATACCAGTTACTTGATTTCCAAATACTACTTCACCTGGAATAATAGGGCTGTTATTTACTAAATTAGCATAATATGTGTTTTGTTTTCTATAAAAACCCGCTCTATATTGTACTCCATTTTCTACATAGTATCCTTCATCATAACTTAATATAACATTCGCGCTATCTCTTTCATTAGTATCACCTAAAGCTGGTTGTTGAGGATTTGTATCTACACCTGTAAACTCTGTATTTATAACAGTAGCTTCCCATCCGTTACTACCAGTATAATTAAGAGTGTTAAAATTTTTCATTAATGTAGGTTGAGGATTAAATATAAATGTTACTTCTGAACTATATTGAACCCCATAAAATTGATTATAAGTAGGACCTTGATAATGTAAATAACCATGTAATCCATTTTCAGCATATTTAAATGACCAAAAATTACCTCTAATACTAGTTGATCTTTCAGGTATATAACTTTGAAATCCTGTCCACCCATTTACTAAATCATCAAACATTACTGTTTTAGTATCAGCTGGATTTTTTGTTATAATAGTTAGCACGTAGTTTTTATTATGAACATCGTATGCTCCTCTAATTGCACCTAAATCTGCAGTTTCATCCGTATCAGCTAGTGTATCTCTAAAATAATCAATCATACCTGCATTAGATATTTCTTGTACTCCATTTTGACCAAGTCTTATAACAGCTGATCTATCTTTATCAGTAAAATACTTATTATAACCATATACTGCAAACGAACCTGGATCTCTTGATATACCAAAATTACCTTCAAATGGTGAGGGTGTACCTATAACTAATGTACTATTAGCAGTTAATGGTTGTCCTTCTTGTGTAAATATAACATCTTTATCTATAGGAGCTCTATTTATTTTAGCTTCTTGTAATATTATTAAGTTAGTGTTTTCAGCGTAAAGTTTTTGTATACTTCCAGAAGCTGGATCAACAGCTCTAGTTATAGCTTCACCTATAGGAAACTGATTACTATTGTTTAATCCTGTTCTAGAGTTATATATACCAGAGTATATTAAAGTATTCTTTAATCTTTCTTGAGCCTCTTCTTCTTCTACAATGTAAGCTTTATTACCAAAGTCTACACTCGTGTTATTAAATCCTCCACGTATACGTGATTCTTCTACAAACCAATCTTCATAAATATTAATTTGATATCTTCCATCAGTCGCTGTACGAGCAGCAGGATTGAGGGCTTGAGGATATGGTGTGGCTGGATAAGGATTTGGTGCAGGTGGTGTAGGTGCATTTGCTGTTTCTGCTGTTACACCTGTCATAGCAGCTAAAAATGGTGCAGCACCAACAACTTGATTATCGTCTGTAACACTTCTGTTTTTTATTCTCTTTACATAAAAGGTATTAAAATAAGACACTTCTAAACTTACAGGCATAATTATATTATTACAGTTTTTTATACAAATCTACAAAATTATCACTTGTAGATGATTCATAAAATATTTCAATTTGACTAGTTACAGGGATTGTTTCTGAAACACTTAAAAAAGGTATCATGCAGGCTATACCAACTGGACCACCTATAATATCTGCTAATGTACTACCTGTTACTATTGCTCCCAATGTATTTAATCTTGATTGACCTGCAGTTCCAGGAGCAAGTACTCCACCTATAGTTAATTGAGGTTGCGCTTCTTGTAAACCTACTCTTAAGCCCATAGCAAAAGTATTTTCTTCTTGATTATAAAAACTTTGACTTGCACCAATAGTTCCCCATGGTATTTGCGCAGGCACAACTGGAACAGCTGTTGGATTAGGATTTGTAAATTCACCAGCTGCTACACCTGAATCTTCAAATGGAGATGTAGCAAATTCTAAACCTCCTTCACCTACTGGTCCTACAACTGTAACTTCATCTATACTTCTTTTAGGAAAATATTGAGTATTCCAATAATATTCAATATTTGTAAAGTAATCTCCAAAAGTTCCTTTATTAGTATTATTTGGATTAGGATTGTTTACTCTTCCAATTAATTCTACAGAAGAAGCAAATTCATCATCTAATGGTCCAACAGCATTTAAATCTCTAGGAACTTTATTTATATTATCACTAATTAATGTAGCAAATGCAACTCTACCAAAATCTCTTGCGCTAGTAACTGGATAACCACTTATATAACCGGGTAAATATACATTGTAATATTCTTGTTCTTGTTGTTTGACTACAACTTTATAAGATTGCCAACCTAAAGGATTTGGTGGATATACAGTTAAATCTACCAAACAATCATTACCTCCGCCTACTAATTGTACAATTTCTCCCTCTCTATATCCAGTTCCAGGGTTTATTATTTCTACACCAGTAACGTCTCCACCACCACCTATGCTTGTAACTTTTACAGTTAATCCACTTCCTACACCAGGTTCAGTTCCTCCTAATCCAGGATTATAAATAGTTGGACAAATTAAATCTACAGTATATCCTGTACCAGCATCGTCAATACCTAATTCATCAACACCACTATCGGTGTAAGATTTATATAAACCAGGTTGTCCATCAGCTGTTGGTCTAACAGCCATGTTAGTATTTGTATTAATTGTTAAATCGAAATTACTACCTAACCATTCATAAGTAGATAAACCTGTTAATATTTGAATATCTTCAAAAGATTTATAAGGCACATATACGGTTGATCCAGCTGTATTAGCATCTAAATCATTAGACGACAATATAACACTTGATGCTCTACCAAATCTATCTGCTAAAACAAAACCTACTTGATAATTTCTACCTTGTTTTAAGGAGTGATAAGGGTATTGACAATAGTTTTCTTTTAATACTGATTTGTTTCCTACAACTACAGAATAATCTAAACTTTCTGGTGGAGTATGTTTTTGTAAAAAATTACCATATATTACTCTATTACCTGAAGATTCTTGAGCTAATGCTTTAATTGGTACATTATCAAAAACTCTATTTTGTTGAGATTCAGGTAAAGTTCTAGAAACCTCAGTTGATTTATAATCAAATTTATAATAAAACTTAGTTGTACTGTTATCTGGTATTGCTTCAATATCTGATACTGTTAAGTTAGCTATATCTACTGTATTTATAATTCTAGTAACTGTAGCATCAGTTTCTTTATATAATATGTCTATACTTTTTATTTTATAATCTGCTGTTAAACTAGTCAATGCTTCTGCAGGTGTACTTCCTCCTTTTGGTACAGGAATTTTTAAAACAATATTATCTATACTATTTTCAAACCACTCAATAACTGTGTTAGCATAGATTTCAGTCATATCTACATTGCCACCATTTCTTCCATAACCTATATTTGATTGTTGTTTAGGAATAAAAGCTATTTGACTAAATGGAGCTGAAATAGAATATTCATTATCTTCATATCTAAATCTATAGCTTAATCTAATAAATTTATCTTCTAATAAATCAGGATCACCTGTAAAATTAGGATCATAATCTGGATTTGCACCTATGGTACATTGTTCTAATCCAGTAACTGTAGTAATTTGTTTGTTTAATGTTATATAAGCACTAATACCAAACTGTATTCTATTAACAGCCATAATTCTAATATCATCAGCTATAGTAATTCCTAAATCATCACTTGTAAATAAATCACCTACTTTAGGAGTTGGACTTGGTTCTATTTCAGGATTTGATGCGCCAGGTAAACTAAATGGCCATCTAATAGATATTGTTTGACCAGGTGCTATTGTTGCTGGTAAAGCACCTCCCCCAGTAGGACTAGCTAAACTTGTATTAAAACCATTTTCTTTTAACTCACTTGTTAAATCTTTCATTGAAGATCTTGAAAATAACAAATCAACACTAGTTGCTCCATTATAAGTTCCAGGTTCTTCAAAGAAATTATTATATATAGTAATTTGAGTAGCATTGTCTATTCTAAACACAGTCCATAATTCTTGATCTCCTTGATCTGGAAAACCTGTTACTATATCACCTGATTTTATACCTGTTGTATCAGCCATTGTTAATTGATAACCATAAGTATAATTTGCAGCAGTAAAATCATTAGCATTTCCTGCACCACCACTTAAGTTAGTACCAGCTGTAATAGTTTTTGCAAGTTCAGTTTTTAATATAGGTGGTTCATAAGGATAATATTTAGCTACAGATATTTGATCTTCTCTAGTATAATGATCTGGTAATGTAGAATCACTTGGATTAGCAAGTTCTACATTTATTTTTCTAGGTTGATTTCTATTATCTGTAAAAAACAATAAATCATCAATTTTATTTACACCATATACAGGACTCTTTTTTGAAAAGTTTAAAAAAGCACCTGTTACTAATATTTTATAAGCACCAGCTGGATTACTTAATTCCCATATAGAATTAGAATAACCTATAACTATTTTATCTAAATTTAAAAGTGTTACAGATTTATCAATAGTTATATCTGCGTTTGTTACATTAGTTACAACTGGATCTACTGTTACACCAGCTCCATTCCAACTACTACCTTGTAGTAACATACCTGTTTCTATACCAGTTGCTTGTGGGTCAATAACCGTACCCGCAGCATCAGCCAATGTAATTGTTGTTCCTGCTTGAGCACCATTTGAATAAACTGTTATATCTCTAGCTGTAAAACTACCTACTCCATCAGCTTGTGCTTGTGAAGTAACAAACACGTATATTTTATTATTTTCTTCATCAGTAAATTGACCTATTACTGAAGATCCAGCACCAGCATTAAAACCAAAATTAGTACCTGCAGCTTTTTCATTAGATAAAATATTTTCAAATTCACCCACACTATCTCCAGCAGATCTACTTATTTGTAGATTCTGGGCGTCTCTATATTCACCATTTGGAATTATTCTATCGTCTACATCTTTATTCATTTTAGACTTTAGAAAACTATTATTTATTTGTGGCATTTATTTATCTTTTTATCCATTTAGCTTTTCCACGCATAGTCTGAACTATTTCATCTAACTTAATATTAGATAATCTAATTTTAGCGTTTCTAAGTTTAGCACTTGCTTCTCTTTTTAATCTTTGTATTATATATTCAGGTTGATTTATTCTACTTGCAAGTATAGCATGTGATATATAAGCATATAAAGCAGCTTCTGCCATTTTAGGTATTCTACTATCTAAATCATATGCAAGTCCATCTGATATATACTCTAAAACTATACATGAACCTACTAAATTACTAGAAAAAGATATTTTACCTTCTCTAGGATTCATGTTAAACCAACCATTATATTGAGCGTATTGTGGTGACATACCATATTGTTCACCCCAACCCCAATACCAAAATCCACCATAACCCCAGTTATAACCAGCCCAGTCCATACCTTCATTATACAAAGCAAAACTAGGCAAACTGTTAATTAAATTTGTATTAGCACTTTTCCATTTACGCTCTGTTTGTGAAGTTCCTTCTAAGTTGTCTTCAAAGTTATCTTGTGTAGGTTGACCTAAATTATCTTGTAAAGGATTTTCATAAGGTGATATAGTTAAGTTATTAGCAGGATATATAATTCTTTTTACTCCTTGATTATCTATACGTGATACTCTTACATAGTTAACATAATCTTGAGGTAATATGTTACTAAGAGTATGTGGCACTGTTAATTCTTGTGATTTAAATGAATTTAAAGTATCATAACTAAATTCTTGCAAACCACGTTTAGCATGAAATATAATATCTGTTCTTTTTACATCAGGTATTAATTTATCTTTTCCAACATAACCTACAATAAAATTATTAACAATATCATTTAGTGTAGTATAAGCATATCCTCCATAATTTTCTTCTGTAGTTGTTCCATAAGCATCTCTAGCTCCAAAACTACCACCATCAATAGTTTTTAATTGACAAACCAATACATGATTAGCTGGTAAATTTGCAGCCAAACTAATTACACTATCATTGTTTGGTTGTACATTTAAAGTATAAGGATATTGACCTGGCCAATTAGCAGCAGTAACTTCTGTATATGTTATTCCATCAGAGCTAGCATATAGTTTAAAATTGTTTAAAGCATAGTCTACAGCGTTTGGATCTGGTGAGCCTAGATTTAAAGGAGTATTAAATGTAAACGTAAAATTCTGCTGTGGAGCAGTTGTTGTAAATCCCTGCGCGCCCGCGTAATATTGTGCATTAGTTTCGGTGATTAATCCACCATTTGGCATCGGCATATCTTATTGTTTTTCGTTAGTATCTTCTGTGGCTACAGCTGAAGAAGCTGCTTGAATTATTGTAGGATCTTCTATAATAATACCAGCATAAGCTAGTACTCTTAATATTATTTCATTTTGTTCAGTAATATCTAATTCAAAATTTTGAGCAGCAGGATCAGCTGCGTTATAAACATATTGACCCTGAGCACCTGTAGTAAATGTCCAGTTTATAGGATTAGGTGTTTTTAAATAAGATATAGTTACATTTGAAGTTATTGTATTAGGAAATACAGTTAGTTTATCATCTTCGTATAAATATAAAGGAAATTTTTCTGTGGGTTGAGTTAAAGGGGAAAGTAATATTTGTCTTAACTCGTTTCTCTGAACATATTGTGTTATTTCTACGTCTCTATAAAAAACACTACCTAATCTATATATATCAGTTGGTGTTAATGTAAAATGAGGTCCCACATAAACAGTAGCACCTGTACGTTGAAAAAACTGTAGTTTTTGCTGTATGTTTTTTACACGATCAGCATATTCTGTATCATTATCTGGTAGTCTATATTGTTGATTCAAATCACTAGCATATCCTTCAAACATGGTTAACTGCACCTGAGTACCTACTTTATTAAATTCATCAGGTGTCATATATCCTCGTTGTTGCTGGTTAAGTATTAACAAAACCGTTTTATAAACTATGTCAACGTTTACTGCCATTATATTTTTATTTTAATAAAAGGCGGGCGAACCCGCCTTATTATAATTGTTATAGTCTTTTTTCTATAGACTTAAATACTTCTATTCCTTCATCAGTTTTAAACCAAGCAGCTAATGCTGAATAAGGGTTTTCTTCAAACGGAACATTAAGTAGTTTTCTATCATTGCTAGTCCAATGTATAGTTCTATTATCAGGTGATATTCTAATAATATTTGCTTCAACAGCGTTGA
>CEQK01017476.1_pt1 | contig 19199 bp, 18 predicted proteins | sample 531051 | NCBI WGS metagenome assembly CEQK01 (sample SAMEA2621229, study PRJEB7988) | marine metagenome | biome: marine biome (ENVO:00000447); feature: deep chlorophyll maximum layer (ENVO:xxxxxxxx); material: "saline water (ENVO:00002010), including plankton (ENVO:xxxxxxxx)" | depth 150 m
TTATATGTATTGCCAGTTGTGCCTCCAGAGACCCAAAAGGTTATCATACTATTTTTACTGCTAACAGGAGAGCTTGCTACCTGTATGGTCTGTATAGTTAAATCACTAGTACTACCGTCTATTTTTTCAGCTGTGACGCTTGTTACTGATGAAAGCGTCTCGCTAGTAGCTAGCAAATTGTTAAACTCTATTGAAAACTTTCTTTGTTCAGCAGGCTGCTTACAAAGTCTTTCATTAGCTATAACGCCCATTTTTTTTCTCCTATAATAAGTGTTCTACCTTAGAATACACCAACAATACCAACTACGAAGGTAGCGTCCAAGTATCTTCTCTTGAAGACAATGTGGCGTCTACTTTGCAGACAGGTATTGTCCAGCTTGTTGTTCTTTCTGGAACAGTCCAAGTTTTCACTTTTGAGTCCCTCTTAATTACAGTAGGGACAATAGTATCTTTTATGTCTGATATTGGAAATGTCGATATAGGATGAAAGCCTAGCATATTAATATCTCCTTTATGGCTCTACTATGATTCCGGCATGAACCTTATCAAGTGATAATACTTCGTGCGAAGGTCTAAGGTCAAGTTGTTTTCTTAAATCTACTACTTTATTAATATTTCTAACATCATCCACATTTATAGACAATGTTGATGAGAGATCCCAATAAGGAACCTGATGTCTACGTTTTGCTATTAATTCGTTAATACTATTATATACTCCGGCAGTCGCATCAGCTGCATCTTGTCTTGAGCATTCTGAAAGATCACAAGAACATGAACAGGTCAAGCAAGCCGCATCATTATGGTCGTGCTCATGTTCATGCTCTTCACAAGTATGTTTGCAACAGTTGATTGATAGGAACTCTCTCTGTTCTATCTCACTAAGAGGCCAAAAAATATGATCTGATTTGAGGTAGTCCGTATGGGTCTCAATATCATTCCAAATAGAGTCTATGTCAATATCTCTTCTTCTCAATCCATACCATATCTCAGATCCTCTAGAGCCAAAAACACAATGTCTCGGATTTTGTAGCTTTCTGGATAAAAAATGATAGATGTTAATATATTCTCCATTTTCGTTAGGAACGCTACTTATTATATCTTGCTCTCCTGTTATCAAATTTGTTCTGGAAACATCATTTGAATTTAACCTCTGAAATTTATAAGTATTTGTCTTCTCCTTAAACTTCATGATAAGAGAGTTATTTGGTCTTAAGCCAGTAACTGTATCAAGAGGAAAGTGCCTAAGATGACACTTATTCTGTGCATGACACATATAGATGCTTTCCATTGAAAAAGCTGCGACTATATCTCCATCTTGGTACGAAGACTGATTAGAAGAAGAGTTCACTCTTAATATTAATTCCACTTATTAACTCCTAGTCTAAAAACATAAAAAATGCAGGATTTCCAGCACCAGCTCTACTTGACTGTCTAGCTCCCATGTCCCACTCAACGCCTCCAGCATCTCTATCAAATCCAGACGCATCTATATTGACGCCATGAAAAGTTCCTAAGTCTTCTCCAACTTCACGAGCAGTAGAATCATCAAGAAGGAATAGGTCAACAGCTCCTGCTGTAGTGCTGAGGAATTTTATTTGAGTTGACTCATTTTGATCTATTAAGGAATTTGCACCTGTCGGCTCATAAGTACTCAGCGCTGTTGTATCACTCATATTGAAGTCTTGAAGCGAGAAAGAATTAGTGCCGGAGTTACTGAACCAGAAATGCCTTGGATTGTTAACCAAGTTACATACTATGTTATTTTTTACATAAGCCTTACTTGTACTGAGTTGAGTACCCCACCTTACGCCTTGGCACTGTTTTGAGCCTCCATTAGCAGTCAATCTGTAAACAGTATTATTATATATATAGCCCGTTCCGTCATTCTGATTTAGATTGAAGGCTACAACTTGGTCATTGTTAGTTTCTTTTAGATCATGGACTATGTTATTAGCAATGACATAGACAGTTTTATCTGATGTAACATTAGTATGAATATTTATGAAGTTGTCACCTCCTACACTTCCATTGTATCCTTGCATCAGATTGTTTCTAATAATTCCTGTAGGTGGACTATTAGCGTAGAAGCCTATTGATCCAGCCACTCTGTCGTTGCCATTTGTCTGGGAAAAATCATATTGTGCCCATTCACATGTCATAGGGCAATCATCCTGATTTATCTGGATTACATGTGGTTGACCACCACTGACACTTACATTAGGTGGTAAGAATGTAGCAACGGCATCAAAATCAGTGCTCTCTGCTCCGCTATGTCTTGAGTTTTCATCTACTGTGAGTGTAATAGAACTAAGAGACTGAACCTGATCAAATACTATATGCTGGTCTTCAAACTCTGAGTCCGCTACCATTGATCCAGTAACGTGTGAAGTGCTAGCCCAAAAGCCGTGGCTAACGCTAGAATCATCTATCTTTTGCTCAAACAGGCCAACAGTACTAAAGCACCTCTTGAAGTTCATCGTTGCCTGAACAGGTGAACCACTACTACCGCCTCCAGTATAAAGACCTACTGGAGAATGGTCTCCCTTTCCTCCTGTGTCGGAGCAGTACTTAAGCGTTATGTTTGCTCCGCTTATATTAGTAACAAGAAATGTGTATGTAGACGCATTTCCTCCCCCAGCATCCTGAGTTGACATAACCCCAATATCGCCTATCACAATCCCTGTTGGAGTTGTTCCAAAGGTTACAGTATATGATGGTCCGCTTCCAGAAGTTGTAGCTGGTGTCTCAGTATCTATATTCTGGTTTGAACCTATGCTTACTATAGACATTTACACCCCACTTATATTCTGAGCTATAATAAATCCTTCATAGTGTCCGGCCCTTAAACACAAGAATCCAAAGACATCTACAAATCCAGCTGTAGAGGTTAGGGTTGGGGCGGTTTGACTGGGCCATTCAGTTGCCCCATCTCCGAACCAACCTGTAGTGTGGACAGTGGATGACCCTCCATTTTCAAGCCTTACCATGAACCTTTGCCCCGCAGTAGGGTTAGTCGCGTTGAACGTGTACTCAGTACTTGCGGACATCGTATGTGTGAATACTGACGCAGTAGCCAGATCAAAGGTCTGCGGAGATCCGCCCGTACCTGACTTCATAGGTGTTCTTACGCCTGATGCATCCAACATACCTATTGTGATATTGTTTGTCGTTGTTGCACCATTGTCAGTTATGCAGTCTAAGTTGACCGTGTTTCCGAGATCATCGCATGTTATAGACCCATTGACAATCATCGTACTGTCTATACCAGTTATATCTATCGTCTTGGTAGTTCCGAGGTCTATCTCTCCACCATTGCCAAGTCCGGTTCCAGCAGTTACAGTAACAGAGTCGTGCACTAAATCGACATTCGCCACACTGCCATTAACAATCATAGAACTGTCTATACCGCTAACGTCTACTCTGACGCTTGAACCAAGAACTACAGCTCCTCCATTGTGGAGTCCTGTGCCGGCAGTAATAGTGATGCCATCATTGATAAGGTCTTCGTTTGCTATAGAGTTATTTACGATCATGGTACCGTCGATACCACTTACGTTTATAGTAATCGCATCACCAAGATCAACCTCACCGCCGCCGTTGAGACCGTTTCCAGCATTAACCGTAACAGAATCGTTGACCAAATCGACATTCGCCACAGTGCCGTCAACAATCATAGTGCTATCTATGCCACTTATGCCTAATGTAAATGAATTATTAGCGCCAGCGTCAATGCCTGCTAACCCTGTTCCCGCAACAAAGTTCCTCTCGTGACTTAAGTCTGGACTAAGTTCGAGCACTAAGTAAGAACCAGTCTTTGGAGCCTTTGCATCTATGTCTGTTCTTAAAATCCCAGATATATCATAAACAGCGTTTGGAGTAATTGCCTTATCCGTTACTCCATCCTCAGCAGAGTCCTGAAGCATGACGATACCTGTAGCACTAGTAGAGCCTAGTATGCATCCTATCTCTCCAGTTCCGCCTAACTCTATCTCTCCTCCTCCGGTTATACCATTTGCTCCGGTTATCGTTATACTGTCATTGACTAGATCTGCATTCGTGACAGTCCCATTTACTATCATTCCTCCGTCTATGCCTGTAACACTTATTACTCTACTGCCATTTATACCGATACCTTGTCCGGCTGAGTACTCCTTACCAGATATTTTGATAGTACTTGAACTATCTCCGACAGTGAAAATACCAGTTACTATGCCTTTCCCTTCTATCGTCACTGTATCATGTTTGTTGATCTCAGTTGACGCTCCTTCACTCGAAAGTGTCCAGTAGTCAAAACCACTAGTAGCTATCTGATCATCTACATACTGCCTTACTCCAGAGGGTGTGGCTGCAGTGTCTGGAGATGCTCCACTTATATCATGATCAAGAAGAACTATACCACTTTGAGATGTTGTTCCAGCCTTAACATTTATGATTCTTTCTGAATCTGCTATAGTATGCACTCCGGTGCCCGCAGTGTAACGAAGCCCAGATATTGTGATCGTGCTTACGTCATCAGCGAACTCACCTACACCGCTAACAATTCCTACTCCTTTTATATTGAGCCTGTCATGTTTATTTATTTGTGTTGTTGACAGTCCATCGCTTGCTGTCCAATATTGGTATCCGCTAGCTTCGAGGTGTCCTGTCACAAATTTTTTCACCCCAGAAGGAGTAGCCGCAGTTGTAGCAGAGCCTCCACTTATATTGTGGTCAAGTTTTACAACACCTGTGATAGTATCTGTCGCTTCAAAACCACTGACAGTATACTCTACTCCTCCACTTTTACCACTAGCTGTAACAGTAAGACCCATAAGCCCACGAATATCTATATAATCGTTGTTCTCTATTCGTTGATTTACGGCCCCGCCTCCTGTATTGACCCCTTTAGCATAGAAGCCATCGTAGAAGTCACCAACTCCGGAAATGGTGACTATAGGATCATCACCTGTAGTCATGGCAACAACATTATTGCCCGCGCCTGTAATAGTTACAGCATAACCGTTCTGTATGTTTGCGGTCTTCCCGTCAGCTTGCAATATCCAATGGGTATAGGCATCTTCTCCGCCGCCTCCCCCAGTTATCCCAGAGCCAGTTATAGCTATAGTAAACGTACAGTCTGACCTAGTGACTGTTAGCTGTCCTCCACTACCTACTATGTTTATGTCTGAGCAGCTTATTCCGCTTCCACCGCCTCCGCTAGCACCAGCAGCATCAATAGTTATAATATTAGCGCTTCGTGTAACGCTAGCTCCATTTACACCCTTGAATGTTACTGTCTCTCCACTATCAATGTCTGTTGAAGATCCTCCGAATGCCGCTAATTTCCAATTATCATAATTGCCACTTCCCCCTGCTCCTGTAACTCCTGAATACCCTAGTCCAGTTATATGCCCATAAGCATCTAGTTCTACTCTAGATATGAAGTTATTTGGTGTTAAGTTAAGACCAAAATTACCTAATACTCCTGTATTGTGAGAAACTGTGAACTGATTTGGTTCTGAACCCGTTCCAGAGCTGAAAGTGACTCCTACTCCGCTTGTGCCTGAAACCGATAATACATCAGATGATTCTATAACTGAACCACTGCGAGAACCTGTTGTGTTTATACCAGTAGCTGTCCAGCTATATGTGTTTGCAGAAATCTTAGCATTCAGGTCTCCACTGACGCCTGTAACATAGTTTGTAGTGGCATAAGAAGAGAGGTCTTGATCTGCACCGCTTATATTGAATACGTTTGAGCTAGTATTATAAGATACTGTAGTATTTCCAGCTCCAGTCCAAGTAACCGTCTGTCCGCTAGATATAGTGTCTGGGCTTGTGTCACCGTCAGTTACTTTGAAGTTGTAGTCTCCTCCGCCTCCTCCTCCAGCTGTTCCGCTTATTGTCACGGTGTTTCCGCTAGCGGCATAGCTCACAGTTGTGTTCCCTGCTCCCGTGAACTTTACAGTATTTGTAGATTGTATGTTCTCTGAGTTAGAGCCATCTGTTACCGTCCAGTATTGGTAGTTGTCTTTACCTGTTGCTATCCCCGAAACAATACTTATTGCTGATGCGTTAGTAGCTCCAGTTGAGGCGATATTATTTGTGTTCTGTGTGATCTTTGTCTGGAGATCTCCTGATACGCCTGTTACGTAATCTGTTGTAGCATAGGAAGATAAGTCTTCGGACTGTCCACTTACCGTTACTGTTCTATTGTCTGTCCCTCCTAGGCTCACGCTCACACTTCCAGCGCCAGTTATTTTGACTAACTCGCCTTTATCTACAACTCCAGAAGTCGCTGAAGAATCTCCTTGTATAGTCCAGTTATTATATAACAATCCTGATACTGTATTTATATTTGAAGTATTAGAGGATATATTACTAGCATTTGTTGCTATTGAGCTAGCATTAGTAGCTCCTGTGGAAGCTATATTGTTAGAGTTCTGTGTGATTTGTGTTTGTAAATGGCCTGAAGCGCCAGTTACATATGCTTTCGTAGCATAAGACGATAGATCTTGTGACTCTCCGCTAACAGTGAATGTGTTTGTAGCTCCACTAGATAGAGATACGGTGACACTTCCCGCTCCAGTTACTTTAACATTGCCTGTTGTGGTTATATTAGATGTATTGGAACCGTCTGTGGCCTTCCAATATAAGTAAGGGTTCGCGGCGGTACTCTGGTTTGTGCCGTCATTAAAAGTAATTCCTGTTTGCCCTACAGACAGGCCTGTTATAGAGACTACATTGTTCTCGTCACCAAATACTGCTTTTTCTGCGGGATATGTAACATACAGTAGTCCACTACCCTGAAAGTCTACTCTAGAACCATTGTTGCTACTACTTAATACTGTGTCTCTTGAAAGCTTAGCTGGAGAACCAGTCGAATAAGTACCTATACCGACTTCCCATCCAGAAGGGGATTCTTCAATAGCATAATAAGTCTTTGCTCCGTCTCCTAAGACCGAAAAGTCTTGGAAGCCGCTTGATGAATATGAAACATCTAGGTTCAGTGTTCCTGTACCGTAGGTGTTACTACCTTGCTTGATTCTATCTTTTATATTTATTGCCACAGCAGTTAGCTCCCATCATTTATTAAAAAAAGCCGCCCCCAGCAACGCTAAGGTCACTAAAGGCGACTTATAGTTAAACTCTAAAAGAGTTTCTTAGAATGCACCAAGAAGAACTCTTCTGTTGTCTAATACAGCGAAGCCGTGCTCACCATAACCGTACATACCAGCACGTCTTTGGCGATGAAGGGTATCATCTTCAAAGATCTGTACTTCCTGACGGACAGGCATTACAAAGCTGTCGTTGCTTGAAAGATCAAGACCAACTACAATCTCTTTCTTGCTACCCGGCAATGTGCCGCTCAAGTCAGTGCTGTAGTAGTTCTGATACTCTTGACCTTCGCCAAGCTCATCAATGTCATGAAGATTTACTTGGAAGATTCGAGTCAAAAGACCGCCTTCACGAGTAATAAGTTCGCGACGAGTGATGTCATCAACTTCGTCAACACCCCAGTTACGAATGTCTTCAAGACCTTCTGGGCTGATGTATAGGTCAGTCATTTGGCCTCGGTTAATAGAAGAACTATTACCGCCACCATTACGTCTCATGATAGTCTTCATAAGAGAAACGAGTCTCTTACTGAAGTATCCAGCAGACGCATCAGCATCGTAAACCAAGATGTTTCTGTCAACACCAGCACTCAAAATCGTGTGCCAACCGTCGTCATTCATCTTCTTAACGAACTGACCTTGGAGAACGTCCATTGCACGTCCTACAACGTCCCAACGAGCGTCACGAGCATATTTCAACAAGAAGTCGATTGATGCACCAACGTCATAAGTTGGAACCATTACGTAGTCACCCTCAACATGTCGTTCAGGAATTCTACCATGATTAGGGATAGTATATGCTACGAAATCGCTTTCTGTACCGGGAGCGATGAAATCCAAAGGAAATTCAGCACTAGCACCGGGAGCAAGACGGACAGCTTCGTAGATACCATCGAGGATATCGCCACTCATAACCCCTTTTCGAAGAGGAAGTTCAAGAGCTTTAGCAAGTTCTGCTGTTGCTCCCAAAGATTCTTCTTTGACTAATGAACCGGCTTGGCGTAGGACCTGATTCATTTCAGGAGTTGGATCAAATAACTTTCTAGTCATTTCGGTTTTTCTCCTTATACGATGTTAATTTCTACTTTAGCGTAACCGTCCGCGTCTTCTTTGGAAAGAAAACGTCCGATTTGCGTAGTATTAAGCCCGCCACCAACAGTAGTGATTTGAGCACTATTATTAAAATAGGCTTTTGCACCAGCTGCTGGAGTACCAGCTACATTATCAGTTACAACAGTACCTCGACGCAACAACAAGACTTTACTGCCTTTTTGTACTTCGTCTTTGGCAAAATTAATATGTTGACGTGTTAGATCAAGTTCTACAACGTCATTCAAAAGCAATCCAGCGGGCTTATCTCCAGAACCTGTGGCTTTAATCACCAAGGCTGCTGAATCATCCATTGCTGCTCCAGAACCTTCCGAAGCTGTTGAGTGGGTGCAAATTACACCTCTCGTAGCTGTGTCGTTCATAAAGAAACTAAGGTCTGTGAGATGCTCGACTCTATCAGGTTTAAGTGCCATTTAGAAATCTCCTTTACTCATTATTAAAAACATAGGAATCAACCCAATTTTGAAGACTAGCGCGAGTCTGTCCTGATTCATCTACTTCTTCTTCTTCGGAAGCAACTGACAAGTCAGCTTCTTCTTCGACGGAAGCAGTTTCAAGAACTTCTTCTGCTAATTCTTCGGCTTCAGCCTCAGCTTCAGCTTCTTCTTCAGCGTCTTCTGCTGGAGTCTCAGCTTCTTCGGCTTCATCGTCTCCTTCTGCTGCTTCAGTTTCTTCAACTTCAACAACTTCTGGTTGGATGCTAGCAATTGTAGCTACAACTTCACTAAATTGCTCGTCTGTAAGAGATGCAAAAGTTTCAAGCTTGGCTTCAACCTGATCTGCAGCAATACCTGCTTCGATTAAGGCGGCGGCTCTCGCGTTTCGCTTTTCCTTCTCTTCCATTTCTGCGATTGCGGCTTCTGCTGTATCTTTAGCTTCAGTCAACTCAGCAATTGTAGCTTCAAGAGCTTCAATTTTTTCTGCGTCTGCTTTAGCTAATTCTTCAGCTTGTGCCACGGTTTCGCTCAAAGATTCAACTGTTTGGTTTAACTCAACAGCCTCAGCTTCAAGCTTTTCAACGTTAGCCTTAGAAACTTTTTCAGACAGCTCTTTAACTTCAGCTTGTGAAGTTGCTAGAGCTTCCTTAAGTTCTTTGACTTGTTCGTTTAAGAAATCGCTTGTCATAAGAATCTCCTCTTCGGAACCTGCGTTAGAAAGAATATTTTGTTCTACTCTAACTGATACACCATTATTTTTAGAAAACAGGTTTTTTGACACTGAAGCCCCTGCAAAATCGAAGATCTCATCATTATCGAAGATGACACTTTCTGGATTTGCTGGTTTTTCAACGAAACCTTTTCCTGAAAACGTAATATTTCTCAACATTCTGCCTACTTGATGGCCTTGATATTCTCCTGTACCTCCATATGATCTCAAATGCCTTGTTAGAAAAGAGGTTTCCTCATTCCTAGCAACAATATGATTATCACCATCTGGAGACTGGACAGCATAGTCAAAGCCTCTAAATATACACTCCATCGAGACGAACATATCACCATGTTCGATTTTTCTTATTAGTTCTTCTGCCCTTGCTTTGTATTCAGGATCTTGCCATTGTCTATAGATTACAGAAGAAACGAGTATGTGCATTTTATCAGGTAGGTCTTCCGCTGTTGAATTGTCATCTATAAGATTAAACTCATTATCGACAGGCCAGCTAGATATAATACTTCCAATTATTTTCTTTTCGTCGTGTTCTAAATTAGCAGGCTTATACTGAGGGGTCTTTCTAGCCGCCCAAACTTCCTCTGCTCCAAACACGTCGTCATTTCGATTCCAAGAAGATGTAACTAGTATAGAATATGTGTGGTACACATCATCATCTTCAGTTCCGGCTACAGATAGAAACTCAGAAGCGTTTGACTTAAAAGAGTCTAGTACTGTAGATTTAATTTTGTCAGCTGGACATAACGGGGAGGCATACGCTATAGAAGCATTACTTCTAATCTGTTGCTCTAGTCCGGCTTCTTTTTCTGATTGATATATAATTATATTACTCATTTATCACCTCTTACTTTAATTACACCAATAGACCATTTTTCTCCGACAAATAAGTATAATAAGAAGCACGTATGCTTCTGATCTCGTCGATAGCTAGGCGTTGATCTGAACATTCTGATGCTTCGGAAATCCATTTTCCACATTCATTATGTATAGATGGATTTTCCAGACCGGATTTTATAGCCGCAGCTACCGAACGCTCGTCTACGTTAGAGTTAGGCTCAAGAGAGCATAGTATTTCGAACTTAACCTTTTCTGAGTCGGCTATTTCATCAGAGCTAAGGCTTCTCATGTTCTTCTTTTCAAACCTATCTAATATAATAGGATTTACAATTTTTGATATTTTGGCTTGCGCTTTCTTAGCCCACAGTTCTGTTCTTGCTTTAAGTGCAGGTCTAAAACCTCTAGGCTGTCTAGGAGCTTGGTCATTAGAATTTTTAGGCCTTCCGGGAGATCCGGGAGAAGATGGTTCTTCAACCTTTATTGTTTCTTGTTTTGGACCGCTACGCATTTCTAAAGCACTTTTCTCTTCAGGAGATTTGGGGTCTAGCTTTAACCCAACCTGAGAAGGACTGGCAACGCCAGTTTGTAATGCAATCTTCTGCTTAGAGAAATCTTTATCAACAGAATGGTATGGACTGACTTTTTCTTGCATTGAGCCTTTGTCTCTTTTCTTTGATTCGTTTGATATTCGTTTCTCTTCTATGTTTGGTTTAGCTTTGATCTGTCTTTGGATAAATTCATCACTTATAATGTTTCTATCAGCAAGATTTACCATCAGTTGCATCATCGAAGCTGGATCGTCAAGCTGCATATAGTCAAACTCAACTTGAGGGGCTTGTCTAAAGCCCATTGACTTCTGTATAGCTTTGACCTGATAACTCCAGAACTGAACCAATATTGACCTTACATAGTTAAGTCTTTCAGTTAATGTCTTTAACGATATAAAATTATTGGTCGTTCCACTGGCTCCAAATGTTCCTGTAAGAGTGGGAGGTATGCCTAAGCATGAATATATAGACATAAGAGTAGGTCTGTACTTTTCTTCCCCCAAGAACCTCTGCACATCCGTTCCTGTTTCTAGCAACTCAATATCTGGACCCCAAACAATGTCCATAGTTCCGCCGCCAGTATTGGCCCCTAGTATGTTGCCAAGTGCCGATGCCGCAGTAGGCGTAGGTGCTAATTTATGATCTAGACTCCCTAGCTTCCATACTCTTATTTTATTGACTGCCCCATCTAGAGCTGCTTTGTCGGCAAGCTTTAGCTTTTCGTATAGTATGAGATCATCAAAGCAAGCGTATGTCATAGGATCTGCCCATAGCTGCCAATCATCTTTCTTGTAAAAATAAGTGAATGTCTTATCTTCAGGGAGTATGATCCCTTTTGCGCCATTCTTAGTATCTAAGAACTCTTTAGGTATATTTTTCAGCATATCCTTTTCAGACGAGCTTCCAGAATTTCTTATTTTGTTAAGGTCTCTTTTAAGATCTTTTGGTATATCCATTCTGTAGCTATACTGCCCAGACATTGATGCTAGAGGTCCTCCAACGACTTCTAACAATAAAGGGTCTAGAAAAGTATACTGCCAAGGTAGTTCACCCTTCCTGAATAAGTTCTCTTTGAGGTCGGCTTTCATGTCTATATCTGCAACAGCTCTTTGCATTTCTAGACGTTTGCTTTTATTGAGTTTTGCCGTCTTCATTCTTATAACAACATTTGCTTCTCTGAACAGGAGATTACAGAATCTTTCTGAAACAAAAGTTCCTTTTATTCTAGAAAACCAGTCGTTATAAAATCTTTCTATTCTGGGATTAGGGTGAACTAATCTCACCCCTTGACATGCGAAGTCTCCCATCAAGTCAATTGAATTTCTTATAAGACCTATTTGCCTATAAGATTTTCGAGCAAAGGAGATAATCTCTTTAGACTTGGTGGGGACTTTTTCGCTGGAACGGAAGTAATCATAGTCACTCTTTTGTAAACCCGGACGACCGCTCTGGTATTTTGTTATATTATCATAAGAGGTTCTAGAAGCGGCAGCGAACTCAGTTATGGTTGCGCTATAGTTACTTAGAGCCTGATCTCTACCCTCTTCATCTTCCCAAGAGGCGTATGCCTCGCCATTTCGAAGAGCATAATCTAAGTCTTTTTGTTTACTTCTTGGATATTTTTTATCTACCATCTAAAAACCTCAATAAGTATTAAGTTAAAAACAATACCTATTATAACTTACACCAATACTATTTATTTTTCTTAACTACGAAAAAACTGTCTGAAGATATGTTCTCTGCCCATTGCGGCCCTTTATACATAGAGCCTCCTGCGTTTGGTGCCTGCTGCCCTACTATTACACCCACATGTTGATAGGTCGGGGCTGGGAGCTCTCTCTGAATTGTTCTAGCTATCATATTAGCTATAACCAAAGCGCTGTAACGGTCTTTCCTCATTCTTCCTTTTTTTCCAGAGCCTAACTTGACTTCTGGAGTATTCCATCTTTCCCTACCGGCTGTAGTTATACTCATAACTATTGTAGATAACTCATCTTTGAGTTCTTCTATCTCCATAGCCGCATCCTCTAATGTATCATAGAGCTTTAGGGCGTCAGAATTACCAAACTTTTCCTTCATTTCCTTAAAAAGTATCTTATCTTTTTCAGATGTCAAACTAAGTGTCAGTGTATCGAACCTAGGGAATAGGAGAACCTTATCCTCCAAGTCTTTTCTCATGCCATGATTAGCGTTTGAAGTCCAAGTAGAACTTGCAAAGTTAACTAGCTCTAAACAATGGTCTCCCGCAAGGTCGTCAGTATCTTTCTTCTTGTTCTCTTCTATAATAGGGTATATGGGTCTCTCGCCTTGTTGTAGTTTGTCTAAGTCTCTTAACCCTTCTGCAATTGTGAAACCTCCTCCTTGAGAGTCTATTCCAAGTCTAACACAAGGAAACAGTTTCATTAAGTTTCTTATCTTTCTAGCACAGAAAGAATAGTAATCATGAGAGTCTGTTAGCCCTACCTTCTTTCTGCCAGCAAAATCTTTCTTATTTGTTGTCCATGTGTAAACAACTCTCTGGTGCTCTGGATGAAGTTCTAAGACTACTATAGCAAAGTTATCTTGCTCAGAAGCTGGGTCAACTCCAATAACATACTTCTTGTCTGGCTGTCCTCTTGTTATAGCATCAAATGGCTGGTCGCACCAAGTAGGCCAACCTGTCTTATCCACATTCTTATCATTCGCGACACAAGAATGTATCAGGCTTCTTCTAAAGAATCCTTGGCTGTCAGCTGTGAAGCATGCACCATACTCCATTTGGTAAATACCATTATGCATAGTGGCTCTTGACCTAGCCACCTGTTGATCGTCCATGAAGCCTTCGGGAATCAACTCATATGGCATCCTTATTATAGAGAATGATGTCCAGTCAAGTCTCTTCATGTAATCTGGAATATCTTCCTCATCTTCCTCATTCTCGGCTGCAACCTTCTTAAAATCACCACGATTCAGAATTGTGGATTTATATTTCTTCCAGTACTCTGCGTATGGTTCGAAATCATAGCCTGCGGTTCCCGCTATAATCGACTGGTTCGTTTTTCTATCCTTATAGGTTTCCTCTGAAGAATCTGACCAGACACCCTCGTCTTGCATCTTCTTTCTTCTAGCGGCTTCTTTGACATTCTGCGTAGGATTGCTAGATACCGCAGCAAAACCAGCTACAACTGTTTCATAGATATGAGTTGGAATAGAATTAAATTCGTCTGCAATAATAGTGTGGGCTCTCAAACCTCTAATCTTATTTCCATCCCCTAGAGGAACAGCCATTGCCCAGCTATCATTAACCTTCATAGTGCAACGATCCACATCTCTTCTTGGGCCACTAGCATCAGAGCATATGCTTTGTAAAATAGGAGCGTTTCTCCATATTGTATCCATATACTCAAAGATGACTTTTGATTGACGGAAAGCTGCCCCTACTATAACTATCTTTGTTCCGGGTATTAATGTGCATTTCAAAACACAGTAGACTGCAAGAAGAAAAGACTTACCAAAACCACGAGAAGCAATATACATAGGAAATGGACGTTTCCATAGTTCTCTAAGTACACATGTCTGCACAGGGAGTAGGTCTATACCCATTAGAGTTTTAACCGTCCAGTGGAAGTATTCTGGATCTCTCATCTTCTTTATTATATGCAGATGAAAATTATTCTTCTCTTCGTCTGTTAATCCAGATAAAGGAGAGCCAGCTTGCTTAAGATCCTCTTCTGAAAGACCCAACCAAGCATTGTCATAGGAATTTACATCAATTGTAAAGCTCATATACTTTTCTCATTATATAAAATGCTGCGTCGGACGCTCTGACCTTGTCTCCACAGGCTATAACGTGAATGCCATGCTCAAGTCTAGCGGTTGAGATAACCCTATTCATGTACTTGCCTTTTATTCTTATCTGGTTCCATTTGCTTTTCGGAACAGATGAGCCCACAGGATATCTCTCAATATCTGCCCAGCTAAATTCAAAAATTAAAAATGCGAAAGGGAAAGTAGCCATCTTCTTAAGCTCTGCGTGGAATCTCTTCTCACTACAGTTTCCTGCGAACTCAGATACACTCTCCTTCCTTTCAATACACAGAATGTGCTCCATGCCTTCAATTGCATAATCACCAATGTCTACTTTAGCCACAGTAGTTCCCGAGCAGTATGCATTTTCATCATACCACCAACCATGGCCTTTTTTCTCTCTGGTATCTTTAATTATCTGAAATCTATTTTGTTTCGTCATCTTCTTTTTTCTTGTTTAATCTTTGTATTGCTTGATGCTCCAATAATTTATAAAAAAATGACTCGTATACCTCTTCATTTCCTTTTGTGAGATCATGGCACTTCTTGCAAAGTGTTATTCCGTTGCTTACATCATATCTCATAGAGGGATGACTCGCCCACTTCTTTATGTGATGGACATGTAAGGTCTTTTTAGATTCGCATCCGGGATACATGCACTTATTACCATCTCTAGAACGAACCTGCTTGCGAAAGTTCGCATAAGCAGGATCATTGTAGTTTCTAGAACTAGCCTTGTTATATCTTCTGTAGCTCTTCTTTTTTTTCGGCATTTATATCACTTTCAAGCATTCTATGAACTAAGTCCTCAAAAGAGACCTTCCTCTTCCATCCAAGTACATCCTCAGCCTTTGTAGGTTTGCCGCAAAGATAGTCTACTTCTGAAGGTCTATAGAAGTCAGGATCAATCATAAAGAAATCTTCAATGTTTTCTTTTTCAATGTTTATATATTCAAAAGCATGAACCATAAAGTCATGAACGCTATATGTCTCTCCTGTAGCAATAACATAGTCATCCGCAGATTCCTGCTGTAACATTAGCCACATCGCATTTACATAGTCCTCAGCATGTCCCCAATCGCGAAACGCTTCTATATTCCCAAGCCGTAGTTTGGGATACGATAAGTCGCCCAGATAGATATAGTCCCTGTCAAAGTCAAAACTAGCCGAGCCAGTATCTAAGCCTTGGGCTTCGGTCCAATTTTTAAAACCTGCTATCCACTTTGTGATCTTTCTTGTTACGAACTTTTCTCCACGACGTTCGCTCTCATGATTGAATAGTATTCCGCAAGAAGCATGCAAACCGTAGCCTTCTCGATATATCCTAACCAGATGATGTGATGCCAACTTCGCAGCACCATAAGGGCTCTGAGGTTCAAACGCTGTGCTCTCGTCTTGATACTTGCCAAACTCAGACACAGTAAAGTTTTTACCGAACATCTCGCTAGTACTTGCCTGATAGAACTTTGTACTCTTATTAAATCTCCTGATAGCTTCAAGAAAATTAATCACCCCTATTGTATTGACTCTTGTTGTTGCACAGGGTTGATCAAAAGAAGTTTTGACATGCGATTGAGCCGCTAGATTGTATATCTCGTCTGGCTTATACTTATCAACGACAGAGTAAACAGATCCTGAGTCAGAAAGTTCAAACTCCTCTAGGGAAAAACACGGGTTTGATTTCAAATGCGATATCCTCCCGCTAGTATCTGTGCTAGTTCTTCTTTTAAGTCCTACGACGATATATCCTTTACTCAACAACAAATCAGCAAGGTAAGAACCGTCTTGACCAGTGATGCCAGTAACCAACGCTTTCTTTCTCTTTTTTGAGTTGCGCTTGTCTTTTCTAGATTTTAATTCTTCTTCTGATGTATTCTTTTCTCTTCCATCATAATCTATGATTGTCATATTTAGTCCTCACTATCTACTGTATCTGCATTAATAAAAGGCTGGTCTACTATTCCATCCTCATAAGTATGGTATTCCGATAATTTTTCTAGTGCTTTGTCAGCTGCAAGCCGATTGACTTCCATGCTCTCCTCTTCACGCTTCCTAAACTCCTCATTGTCAAGTTGTCTTAACCAAGATGAGAAGTTTGTCTTTGCATCCTCTGATCTTCTTTTCCTCTGCTCTCTTGTTCCCTTAAGATCTTTTAAGAGCCGCTCCTTTTTTGTCAGAAGTTTTTCATGTTCGTTAATATAAGCAGACTTACTTGCCATTAATGCACCAAGTTGCGTCTGGAAACTGGCAATCGCCTGAGAGTCCTGCATATCAGTAGGTTTGTCTATTTCATCGTCAATGAGTTTATTGAGTCTTTCAATATTCGCAACAACCTCTTGCCTATCCTCCATTCCTCTGTTAATTAAGATTTCCGTCCTAATAACTTCTAGAATCTGCATTTCCTCAGTGTGTGTGACATCCTCTGAAAACTGCTTGAAATAATCAATCCATTGATGCTCAAAGAAAATAAGCTCTCCATCAGAGAACTGCTTACCCAATTCCTTATAGTAATATCTATCACGCAGATGGGTCAACATATACTCATGGTCTGTTAAATCCCGCGCCTTTAAATTTTCCTTATCAATGAACTTTTGTACAGGTCCCGTAGTCCTGTTGAGATTCTCCGCTATCTCTTCGATACTAAGATCAAAGCAATTCTGACGAATATAGTCCATTTCGCCGGTAGAGAGTTTACCACGCTTCTTCGTCAATTCCATTCTCCTTTAATAATTCATATATCTCTTCTAGAAGACGATTCTTACGATTCTTAGGAAGCCTCAGATTGTTAAGAAATCTTATCCAATCCTCACGAAACTTAACATGCAGTTGTTCATCTAATAGATCTATAACCTCCTTAGCAAATAAAGTACTTAAAGAGGGTATATCCTTGTCTTTTTGATCATATTCTACTGATACGCTATGCATTAGGTTTTTCTTAGCATTGTTCCTGTCAAGCCATCCCTTATATAGGTTACATTCTTCTTGGTCATCGAATGCTGTGCATTTTTTATTAATAAAGAATTCACAAGTATCACAAGGCTTCTCTAATCTAGAGTAGTTGTTTCTCTTGAAATTATATAGGCGATTTCTTACATGAGTCCATAGGAAATTCTCTAATGGTCTTTTACCATCATATTTCTCTAGGCCTTCCCATGCAAATAATCTAGCCTGCTGTTTCATATCCTCTGGGGAATGATACCCGAACTTAAACTTATAACACAGGCGATTTGCAATACCATCAATTATATCAATGACTTCCTGCTCATTATGGTTGTCCGGTATCTTCACTACTTTCGCATCCACCTCCACAGCATTTATTGTTTGGGTTATCTAGTACCGAAGAAATAGCAATCTCGGGCGATTCTTCATCTAATTCTTTATCTACTTCTTGCTGAAGTTCCTCAGAAGCGGTAACTTTCAGTTCACTTTCTACAAACTTTGGATCTTCCATAATATTTTTAAACCTCTTTCTTAAGTTGTTGTTATATAATATTATATACACGAAAGACCACTTTTAGGACGTAAAGACGGCAAAATGAATATAAAATGGACTGATAAAGAGCGTCAATTTATCGTAGACAATGCTGCCACCATGAAAGATAAGGATTTGGCAGAGAAAATAAGTGAAATGGCTGGTAGAACAGTCACTCTTGACGCTGTGCGTAAAGTACGGCAAAAATTAGGCATTAAAAAGAAGAGAGGTCGGGGAATCTGTGGGATCAGACAATCACCAGAAGAAACTAATTGAGCAAAAGTTAAAGAGCGCTCAAAGGTCACTAAGTCTAATGCAAAAATCTAAATTTGCTGACGATTATCAAATTGAAAAACAAAAACAGAAAATCAGGAAACTTCAGCAGACTCTAACTGCTCTCTGATGTAACGACCACTTTTAGTAAATATGTGTCCCTAGAAATTTATATTCAAAGGACCACTTTTATTAAATAGCTTTCCTAGAAATGTATGAACCACCACGGCTTTTTTCAGAAGTGCGGTGCGGTGTGTGTGATTCTATAAAAATACCCCATGATCTGTGGGTGGGCCCTCTGCCACTATTGAGACTGGGTCTCATTAAGAAAGAACTAAATACTTATATATATTTCTAAAATATATTTAATATCCCCTTGACTTTCTGCCGATATATGTTATAGTTAAGTATAAGAGTTAATTAATCGAAAGGGAAAACATGATTGACAAACTAATCGAACTGAAAAAAGAATTTGGTATCTATGGTATGGCTATGCTGTCCGCAGCGACTGTCTTTATTATCGCGTGGTATGTAAAAGAATTATTAATTTATTTACAGAAAATAATGTAAAGACTATTGACATTTCTAGCCGATAGTATATAATAGAGACATAACAAACAACGAAACAAAAGGAAAAGAAAATGAAGATTACTAAAATCACAAGCAAGAGTCAAGCTAAACTAGAACTGTTCAAGACTGATCGTCGGATCGAAAAGAAGATTGAACAACACGTTAATGAGTTGGGTAAACACAATACCGATATCGTTGAACGTGAACTAGAAGAACTTTGGGCTAAGAAAAGTATTTTAGTTTCTTACATAAATAGTTAAAGATTGCTCTTGACAAAAGTCGATGCTTAGTATATAATAAGAGCATAACAAACAAACAACATTCCAACGAAAGGGAATA
>CEQK01042298.1_pt1 | contig 19087 bp, 9 predicted proteins | sample 531051 | NCBI WGS metagenome assembly CEQK01 (sample SAMEA2621229, study PRJEB7988) | marine metagenome | biome: marine biome (ENVO:00000447); feature: deep chlorophyll maximum layer (ENVO:xxxxxxxx); material: "saline water (ENVO:00002010), including plankton (ENVO:xxxxxxxx)" | depth 150 m
GGTCCGCGCCCTGTGCCGCGACGGCGAACGCCTCCGTGCGATCGAACGGCTGATGACCCGCCTGGAGGCAGGCAACGACACCGGCGCCGATCCCATCCCCGACGATTTCCGCACCTTGTGGGATGCCTTCCGCATCGCGCTCCAAGACCAAGACGCCGTTCATGGCGGATAGCCGTTTCGAGGCCGCCACGGCCCTCGCGCCGCTCAAGGCGTTCCAGCGTCGCACTGTCGACTATGTGTTTGATCGGCTTTACGCTGATCAGGATTCAGTGCGGCAGTTCCTGGTCGCCGATGAGGTCGGCCTTGGGAAAACCATGGTTGCGCGCGGCGTGATCGCGCGGACGATCGAGAAGCTCTGGGACACGAGCGAGCGGATCGACATCCTCTACATCTGCTCCAACCAAGCGATCGCCGCGCAGAACCTGAACCGCCTGAACGTCCTTAACCGGCGCGAGCTGGCGCTGCCGACGCGCATGACACTGATCCCGCTTCAGGTGCGCGGCGACCAGGGTCTCGACGCCAACAAGGTGAACTTCATCAGCCTGACGCCGGGCACCACCTTCGACCTGCGGTCCACGACCGGCGTCACCCGCGAGCGCGCCCTCCTCCTGCGGCTGCTGGAAGACCGGGTCTCGCGGCCGCGCGGGCTGCACAACCTGCTCCAGGTCAGCGCCGGCGTCGACGGCTGGAACTATGCGGTCCGCGACCTGACGCTGGACGGCGTCGACCAGCGGATTATCGACCGCTTCCGCCGCGACGTCGAAGCCGACGCCGCGCTGTTCGAAGAACTTGAAGCGGTCTGCGACCTCTTTCCGCGCCGGCGGGACTCCTACCCTTACGAACTGGGTCACCGCCGGAACGTGCTTATCGGCCGGTTGCGGGCCAAGCTCTCGCACGCCTGCATCGATGCGCTGAAACCCGACCTCATCATCATGGACGAGTTTCAGCGCTTCCGCGATCTTCTCCACGGCGAGACGCCGGCGGCCGATCTCGCGCGCGAACTGTTCGACTACACCGACGGTAACGGCCATGCGGCCCGCACGCTGCTGCTGTCGGCCACACCCTACCGGATGCTGACCCTGTCAGGCGACGAGCCGGACGACGGCGAACACTATCGCGACTTTCTGGGGACCCTGTCCTTCCTTTACGGCCGCAACAACGGCCCCCAGGTCGCCGCCACGCTCGAAGGCGAGATGCGGCGGTTCCGGGCCTTTCTCCACGCGCTTCCGGGATCCAGACCAGAGGCGATCGAGGCGCGGCGCAACATCGAACACCATTTGCGCAAGGTCATGTCGCGCACCGAGCGCGTGGCGAGCACGATTGAGCGCGACTCGATGGTCGGTGAGCCGCCGATGGCGATCTCGATTCAGCCCGCTGATCTGCACCAGGCGACCGCCGTCTCAGAGGTCGCCCGGGCGCTCGAAGCGCCCGAGATCACCGAATACTGGAAGTCAGCGCCCTATCTGCTCAACTTTATGCGGGACTACGCCCTGAAGCGCCTCTTGCGAGACAAACTCGACCGCCCGCCCGCACTTCTGCGCGAAGCGCTCGCGCGCGCCCGTCCGGCCATGCTCGATCACGACCGCCTCGACGCCTATGAGCCGCTCGAACCGGCCAACGGCCGGATGCGGGGCGTAATGGACGACCTGTTCCGCGATGGACTGGACCAGCATGTCTGGATCCCGCCGTCATTGCCCTATTACGGTCCCGAGCGGCAAGGCCCGCCGCTGACCAAGGCGCTGATCTTCTCCTCCTGGTCGATGGTCCCTGACGCCATCGCGGCAATCCTCTCCTACGAAGCCGAGCGTCGCATGGGAGTCGGGGCGGCCGGCCAGCGCTATTTCGGCCATGTCCGACCGCGTCCCATCCAGTTCCGCCAGAACCAGGGCCGGCTGGTCGGACTGCGCGCCATGAACTTGGTCTATCCGTCCCCGACTCTGGCGCGGCTTGCCGATCCGCTGGCGATCTTTGCCGAGCACCCCGAGCGGCTCTCCGCCGACGAAATGCGGAAAGCCGTCGCCGAGCGCCTGCGGACGAGCGTCGAAGCGCTTTCGAAGCGATCCGGAGATGCGGCCGACGGCCGCGAGTGGGAATGGGTGGCTCCGGCCGTCATCGACGCGATGGCGGGCGCGCGATCCGTCGCCTGGGTGGAGTCGCCCTACGGCTTTGCCATGCTGGGGGACGAGGAGGGCTTCAAGGAGCATGTCGCCGAGCTGCGCACGGCCGCGACCGAGCGCCAGTTCGGTCCGGTCAGCGAAACGCTAGTGGACCTGCTGGTCGACATCTCGCTCGGCAGCCCGGCGGTTTGCGCGCTACGCGCGCTGCACCGCATCGCCCCCGATCTCGACTGGGATGATCCGCGGCTCTTGATGGCGGCCAATCAGGTTGCCTGGGGATTTCGGACCCTGTTCAATCAGCACGACGCCGTTGCGCTGCTGCGAAGGGATGACGACGATCACTACTGGCACCGAGTGCTCACCTATGGCGTCGAGCACAACCTTCAGGCCGTCCTCGACGAATATGTCCACTATCTGGTTGACGCCGAAGGCCTCGGCGCGCGGCCGTCGGCCGATCGCGTCGCCGGTGTCAGCAAGGCGATCTTCGACGCCCTGTCCATCCGGCCCTCGCAGATTGATGTCGACGACCCGATCGTCGAAGGCAAGAAGCTGGTCATCAACAAGTTCCAGATGCGCGGCCGCTTCGCCATGCGGCTGGCCGATTACAAAGACGAGGAAGGCGGCGCAGCGCGCCTCGGCAGCGTCCGCGAAGCCTTCAACTCACCCTTCCGGCCGTTTGCGCTGGCGACGACCTCGGTCGGCCAGGAGGGACTCGATTTTCACCCCTATTGCTACCGGATCTACCACTGGAATCTGCCCGGCAACCCGGTCGATCTGGAGCAGCGCGAGGGGCGCGTTCACCGCTTCAAGGGCCACGCAATCCGCTTGAACCTGGCACATCGGCAGGGCCGCGTGCTCCAGGGCGCCGAGCCGGTTCCCGACGATCCGTGGCAAGCGATGTTCGACGCCGCGAGGGCCGAAACCGAGATCGATTCCGACCTCATCCCCTATTGGATCTACGAGGGCCCGGTCAAAGTCGAGCGCCGCGTTCCCTCGCTGCCGTTCAGCCGGGAGGTTCGACGGCTCGAATGGCTCAAGCGCAGCCTGACCGTCTATCGACTGGCTTTCGGTCAGCCCCGCCAAGAAGACCTGCTGGAATATCTGCAAAGCCTGCTCGGAACTGAGACGGCGACCAAGGACCTCGCCGAACTGCAAATCCGATTGCAGCCTTAGCGCTCGGCGACCTTTTCGCCCAACGATCTAATCGTCGCACAGCGCACCCCTACGCATCATCGGCGGAACTTCGATAAGCGGCAGCTTTCGAGATTAGCAAGTCTAACGCTGAACGACAGAAATTGGGGCGCAAAAAGGTTGTAACAATATCCGATGGCGGCTGCCTTCGGGCATATCCACATTAGGAAAAGCTTTCTCGCCCGCTGCGCTGAGCGAAGTTGGTGGAGAGAAGGGAAAAGCCCTTCGGCCGACCTCGTGACACGAGGCAATACGATGAACAGCTCAAATCTCACGCCGACGATCGCCGGCGACAACGATGCGCGCAGCGGCCAGCAACGACTTCTCCGGGCCGTGCGCGACCGCAATGACTGGCCACGTCGGGCACGGGAAGGTGAAGAATGCCGCCGGATCTGTGTGCTCGATACGGAAACCAACGGACTGAACCTCGCAAGACACCAGATTATCGAGTTGTGCGCTGCCATCGTAGATATAAGCGACACCGGCAGGATTGTAGCGGTGCGAAGTATGATGACCGGATTGGTCGATCCGCTGCGACCGTTATCTCCTGAAATCGTCGAATTGACCGGGCTTACAGATGCTGTCCTAGCAGGAGCGTCGATCTGTCCTGAGCAGCTCACCGCGCTTCTCGAATATTGCGACGGGGTTATCGCGTTCAATTCGCAGTTCGACCGACCCTTCATCGAAAAGCACATCGATCGTCACGTCCCGGTGCCATGGGGCTGCGCTATGGCCGACGTGCCTCGGCGTCAGCTCGGCTTCGAACGCGGGCCGCAGGGATACCTGCTGGCACAGGCTGGCCACTACATGCCCAATGCCCACCGGGCGAAGGACGATGTGCTCGCGCTCGTCGAACTGCTCGATCACGTCTGCAAGGACGGTGAGAGCGTTATGGCGAAAGTGTTGGCGGCGATGGACGCACCCGCATGGCGCTTCGAAGCCAGCACTGCTGCCTATGGCTTCAAGGATGATCTCCGAGACCGGCGCTATCGTTTTGCCAAAGAGAGGACCCACAAGCTCTGGCACAAGCATGTTCGGCCTGCGGAGTTCAGGGATGAATATCGCTGGTATCGACAGACGATCGGCAAACGGCCCGTGGTCGTGCCGCTCCCGGCGAGTGAACGATACCGAGCAGATGAGACCTGGGTGCCAAAGCCGCCCAAGGTGAGCGTTCCGGATTGGTTGAAGTGAAGATGAGCTGACGCCTGAGAAGGGAAAAAGCTCCGGCCAGAAGGCCGCCATCCAACAACAAGGAATTCGAAATGAACACTTCCACCACCGGCGGGCACGATGCCCGCCGGGCCAATGCCTATGCCCTCCATCTGGAACTCGGCCTCCCTGTCGGGGTAACCGTCCCAGCAGCAGTCAAATTTGCCTCTGCGACTCGCATCGATATGGGCATCCTCAATGTTGCAGCATGCAAGGTCGCAGAGAGCGGCTGGTCCTGTGTGATTGCCATCTATGCGGATGAGCAGGCAGCCGCACCGCACTGGTATCTGGCCCTGATGCCACATTCAGAGGGCGTAATTGCGACCAAGGTTAATCCGGCAGCGATCGGTGATGACGAGCCGCTTGTGCTGATGGCCGAGGATCGAAGGCAGCAATTCGCTGTAAGCGAATGCGGTCGCCTCATTGCGGTGCCTGTTGAAGCTGCGGCTCGGCGAACACGGTCGCATCGTAATGCTGCCAAGAGGATAGCTGCGACCGTCGAAGCAATCGCGCCCTTCTGCACCGGAGGGCCCACCCCGGGCGACCTGTTCGTCGATAGTTCCGGCAGAATCAGGACTGCAGTGTCCTCCGCAGCCTGATCTTCACAAAACCTCCCCTTCACAGGTGGCGTCTCCATCGCGAGCCGCCGCCTGTTTCTTGTCAAGAACAGGAACACCCACATGAACTTCTCTTCCAGGCACCATGCGCGCGTGCTGACCGCATTGGAGATCGTGCGCGACCGACCGACCAGCTACCGCTCGGCCATCCGCAGCATCGCGATGTTCACAGTCACTAAGTGCAACGAATACGGTGCTCGCTTCGCCATCGAACATTACGCTTTCGACCGCGAAACCAAGCGTTCCGATATCCTCGACGGGATCGCCAGAAGCATTCCGAATGAAGCCGCTTTGATCTGCAAAGCACAGCCCGCCGCGTTGTGCGAATGGCGTATGGCAATGCATGCCGGAATGGCATTCTCACCTTCGGACCTGCAGCTCATCCGACGACAACGGAGTGACCTCGCGATATTGCCGCTGGAGTGCCCGGAAGCTGCGCTCGACGAAACCGCAGCGTTTCATTTGATCCCGCGCGCCGGTCCGGGTTCATCGACCATGACAAAAGCTCGCCGCGCTGCAGACGAAGCCCAAGTCCTCTGGCTTACCTTTCTAACGACCTGCTGCCGCCCGAACGACCGGATCTCGTTAGGTTCGGCCTACCAAGCCTGGCTGGCAATCGAAAACGCTCGCCCGCTTCCCTTCTGACGAAGTGCGATTCTGCCAACATTTAAGGAAAGGAAAAGGCAAATGGCGATACGAAGCTACTTCGCGCTCGATTGCGAATTTCATTGGGACCAAGAACTTCACGAGGCCCATCGAGCGATGGATCGGAAGTCGAAACGCAGAGCGGTCGCAGTCAAAAAGGTCATGGCGGCAGCTGTATTCCAGTTTTCGATCGACGACGAAGGTCGGGTATCGACCGGCGAGGTCGCAAGTTGGAACGAATACGACTGGGGCGATGAGGAAGCGGTAGTCACCCAGCTCTTCGATCACCTGCGCGCCCACGCCGATAAACCGATTGTCAGCTTCGGAGGGCTCGCGACGGATATTCCCGTTCTGCTGCTTGCGGGTCTCGCGTATGGCCTGAGGCTGCCGCCACAACTGATTGATCAACCAGGCAGGCGGGGCGCGCGGCCACACCTGGACTTGGGGTTGCAATTGAAAGGTGGTGGCAGAACCTGGAGCCACCTATCGCAGGTGCTGCTCAGGATGAATGTGCCGTTCAACTTGGTCGCGGCAAAGCCGGAAGTTCGTAGACCGGTCAACGCCGACACGTGGAAGAGCTTGCGGGATCACGTCGAACTCGACTGCCTACTGCTGTCGATCGCAAAGATGGGCTGGTTGGTCGCACAAGGCACCGGCGGGCTGCGGCTCAAGCCTGCTATTGTCGCGCTTGTCGAAGGTTTCTTGCGGCGACGTCCGGAGCATTTATTGTCTGGTGAGTTACTCGCCTACACTAACCGGCTGCAGCAGCAGATTGCCGATGGGTTCGACCTCGCAGCTTGATCGGATGTGAGCTGAGCCGCAGACGTCTGGTCAACTGCGGCTCAGCGCCCGCTTAGAATGTTTTAGCGAACAGTCTGCCATAACTGTGCTATATTGAAAATGGTTTGACCACCATCATTGACAATATCGGCTATGGTTAATTCGCCAAATAGACCTAAGCCTTCGACAAAATCACTAATTTTTTTCCTTTAGAATTGACCGCAAATGACTCGGGCATTTCTCCGGGTATCTCGAGGTGGCATTTCTTCGTCGAGATTTCCTCGTAGACGACGTAGGGATCGAACCATTGAACTTTCAGAAGAATGTTACGATGATCTCGAGTTATCATCTCGACAGGCACTCCTGTCCGGTTGCGAATTTTACTTAGGCGATATTCTTTTGGACCCCAGATAAAGGGGTGGGCGCCCTGCGCGACACGGAGATCGAAACTTCGATCTAATCGCGACGCATTGATGCCGGCGGCATCTAGAAGGCTCTTAGTGGTTTCGGAAATCCGTGAACCATGGATGCGGTAGTTGACAGGCAAACTCATCTCCCTTCTGCATGCGAGGGCACGATTGCCGATCCGCGGAAAAGTGATGTAATTCAGCTGGGTTAACGCTAAGTTTGCTTCCGAGTGCAGGGGGGATGAGAGGGAATAATGAAGCTCGAAGAGGTGACCAGGGGTGCGCGGATAAGCGGTTTATCTCCAGCTGGAGGCGAAGCCGAAATTCGTGCGGTCGATTGGTTGGGGCCGGACCGTCTTCAAGTCACATTCAAGGACCGATCTGGCCTTCAAGAACGTGTTATTGATCGGACAGACGAACATCGTTTGGACAGCGCCGAGAGAGTAACGCCGTTTTCCTTCACAGCGAAAGCCGAAGACTTTAAAGTTGCCGCAGAGGCGCGGCGTATAGATTTGGCCCACCTCTTTGATCCCTACCTCGCCCTTACCAGTTCGGCCATCGAACCTCTGCCACATCAAATTACGGCAGTTTATGGATCTATGCTGGAACGACAGCCTCTGCGTTTTCTGCTCGCCGATGATCCAGGTGCAGGCAAGACGATCATGGCGGGTCTCTACATCAAGGAATTGATGCTCCGCGGTGACCTCAAGCGATGCTTGATCGTGGCGCCAGGTTCACTGGTGGATCAATGGCAAGACGAGTTGCAGGAAAAATTCGCCTTGGACTTCCGAATTATCACGCGAAGCATGATTGACACGAGCTATAGCGGGAACCCGTTTGTAGATCATGATCGCATAATCCTTCGCTTAGATATGGCGTCGCGCAGCGAGGATATACAAGCACTCATCGAAACATCGGACGACTTTGACCTTGTGATTGCCGATGAAGCGCATCGCATGTCGGCAAGCTATACCGGTGGCGAGGTGAAGTATACAAAACGGTTTCAGCTAGGCAGAAAGCTGGCGGAACACGCACGGCATTTTCTCCTAATGACTGCGACTCCCCACAATGGGAAGGACGAGGACTTCCAGCTGTTCTTGTCATTACTCGATGCCGACCGCTTCGAAGGAGCGCATCGCGACGGGACAAGAATGGCGAAGGCGACGGATCTGATGCGCCGCGCAATCAAAGAGGACCTCTACTGGTTCGATGGGAGACCGCTGTTTCCAGAGCGGTTCGCCCAAACGGTAAGCTATCCGCTGTCTCCGGCGGAGGCCGATCTATATGAATCCGTCACCGAGTATGTCCGCGAGGAAATGAATCGCGTTCAAAGGTTTGCTTCCGATGAGAAGAAGCGCCTGAGTGTCGGCTTTGCATTGATGGCATTGCAAAGGCGCCTGGCTTCATCGCCACGGGCGATCTGGCGTTCGCTAAGGCGGCGCCGGGAAAAGCTGCAGTCCCAGCTTGATGAGCTGAAAATTGGCGTCCGGGCCAGAGGCTTTGACCCGGATGATCTCCCACCGGAAGCAGACCTCGACGAAATGGGCGGCGAGGAGCTGGCAGAGCTTGAGGATAATGCGATCGAGGGGGTGTCGGTTGCGGCAAGCATGGAGGAGCTTGCTCGTGAGATCGAGACCCTCACGGAGTTAGAAGAACGAGCACACGCTTTGTGCCAATCTGGAGAGGACGCGAAGTGGCGTCAGCTGGCCACCATTCTCAACGAACCGCCCGTCTATGACGAGGATGCAGGTCGACAAAAAAAGATCCTCATCTTCACTGAGCCGAGAGACACCCTAGACTATCTGCAGGAACGGATCGCAAGCCACCTTGGAAATCCGGACGCCGTGGCAGTCATTCATGGGGGGGTTACACGGCAGCAACGCCGCGCGATCGTGGCCCGGTTCAATGATGATCCGTCACTTCGCGTCCTCCTTGCGAACGATGCAGCCGGCGAGGGTGTGAACCTACAACGGGGGGCTCACCTGATGGTCAACTACGACCTTCCTTGGAACCCCAACCGGCTAGAACAGCGCTTCGGCCGGATACATCGCATAGGTCAGACCGAGGTCTGCTACCTCTGGAACTTGGTGGCGGGCGAAACGCGCGAAGGTGCGATCTACCAGCGGTTGCTGGAAAAGTTGGAAGCAGCTCGACAGCAGCTCGGCGGTAAGGTTTTCGACGTTGTGGGTGAAGCGTTCGAAGGCCGGCCTTTGCGCGAGCTTCTGTTCGAAGCTGTCCTCTACAATGAGAAACCTGAGGTTCGCCAACGGCTCTACGAGACAGTCGATGGGGCAGTGGATACCGAATCCCTTCGCGCCCTAACAACACGGGCCCAGCTCGCCGAAGAAGCCATAAATCCCGCTGGTGTTGAAGCTCTCCGCCATGAGATGGAAAGGGCGCAAGCGCAGCGCCTGCAGCCACATTACGTAAGGGCCTTTTTCATGGAGGCGATGAACCGCGTAGGCGGTCATATCGCACCACGCGAGCCAGGGCGGTGGGAAGTCATCCGCGTTCCGGCCCGTGTTCGCTTGGCGGATCAGCTTGCCGGTAGCGGCGATCCGGTATTGGAGCGTTACGAACGGATTGCGTTCGACAAGGCAAATGTTCGCGGTGCAGAGGAGGGGGATACTAACGCCGCATTTATGGCTCCCGGCCACCCACTTTTGGCTGCGCTTACCGGAATGATGCACGAGAGCCTTTCAGGCGCACTCTCAGCGGGAGCCGTGCTTGTATCGGACGACGATCGCTACGATAGCCCACAGTTGCTCGCCATGCTTCATCACAAGGTGCACGATGAAGTGCCGACCGCCGATGGTCGAATGCGGTCGATTTCCGAAGAGATCCAGTTCGTGACGATCGCACCTGATGGAACAACGAGCGATGCAGGGGCAGCCCCATACCTCGATATGCGTCCCGCCACCGAGGACGAGCAAAAACGCATCGAAGAATTGAAGGAGGCGGATTGGCTTAAGGACGACCTGCTGCAGAAAGTGCGTCGCCATGCGGGAGAAACGCTTGCTGCTAGCCATACCGAACGCGTCCGAGCGCGTCGTCTCGCGCATCTCGACAAAATCGAAGAGCAGGTCCGTTTGCGGCTGAGCAAAGACACTCGCTACTGGGCCGGGAGGGCTGCGAAATACGAACAGGATATTCGCGCGGGCAAGGACAAGGTCTTGGCGAAGCGGCAGGCTGAGGAGCGGGCGCAGAGATCCGCCGAGCGTCTGGAGCAAAGGATCTCAGCTCTTAAAAGAGAGCGTGCTATCCATGGCGGGGCAACGGAGGTTATCGGCGGAGCGCTCATTATTCCGGCACATTTGCTAGCCGATCCACATGGCGTGAAGCCATCGGCGTTTGCCGAAGACAGCGCCAAGGGCGAAGCGATCGGGATGGAGGCGGTCATGGCTTCCGAAAGGGCGGCCGGTCGCAAACCCGAGGATGTCTCTAAGCATAATCGCGGGTGGGACATCGAAAGCGTCACACCTGACGGAACCTTGATCTTCATAGAGGTAAAGGCCCGGGCTCGGGGCGCGGATACCCTATTCATGACTCGCAACGAGATCCTGCAGGCGAAGAATGCTGGCCCCGCATACCACCTTGCGATTGTGATGCACGAGAATGGATGGGCCGACCCACCGCAGTATGTGAGCAATCCCGGGCCAGGTTTCGGAGACCCGGGCGAGTTCGGGGATACTCATCACGCATATCCATTGCGGAAACTCTTAGCGAACGCCTCGACTCAGCCACAAATTGTCGCGACTAGGGCCGGATGACTTCACGTAAGAAATTGATCGAGCACTCCTTGCCGCTCGACGCCATCAATGCTGCCTCCGTTCGGGAAAAGTCCGCAAAAGCCGGTCACCCTTGGGGCACCCACTTTTGGTGGTCGCGTAAGGCATTGGCTGCCGCAAGAGCGGTCGTTTTTGCTCAGCTTGTCGATGACCCGGAAAGTTGGCCCGAGCATTTTCCAACAGAGGAAGCGCAAGATAAAGAGCGCCGACGACTGCATCGGATCATCGAAGATATGGTCGAATGGCCGAAGTCGGCTTCGAAAGATCAGATTCGATTTGCTCGATCTATACAAGCTGCCCGCGTTGAGATTGCTCGTTCGTTGGCGCGTTCGGAAGGTTGCGAGGCGCCTGACGCTGAGAACCCAGATGAAGTCCTGGAGTTTTTGCAGGAGCATGGACCGCCCATCTACGATCCGTTCTGTGGCGGCGGATCGATACCTTTGGAGGCACAAAGATTAGGCCTTCGAGCATACGGCAGCGATCTGAATCCCGTTGCTGTCCTGATAACTAAGTCATTAATCGAGTTTCCGCGAAAGTTTGCGGGGCTTCCACCAGTTCACCCGGATGCAGCTAAGCATTCCGATATTGCAGGGCGGAGCTGGCGCGGTGCGGAGGGTCTTGCAGAGGACGTTCGCCGATATGGTGCGTGGATTCAGGAACAGGCGAAAAAACGTATAGGTCACCACTACCCCGACACTAAGACACCTGACGGCGAAGAAGTGACCGTAGTTGCTTGGCTCTGGGTTCGCACTGTTGCTTCACCTGATCCTGCGCTGAAGGGAGCTCACGTGCCGCTTGCGTCATCCTTCGTGCTTTCCGCAAAAAAAGGCAAAATGGCCATCGCAATCCCAATTCGAGATGAAAATGCTCCAGACGGTTGGCGGTTTGAAGTTAAGACATCAGGAATAACCAAAAAGGAAATAGAGGAGGCTAAGAAAGGAACGGTTAATCGATCGGACGGTGGAACGTGTATACTCTCCGGATCAAACATGCCGTTTGCTTATATACGTGAACAAGGAAAATCTGTCGGTCTGAGTAAGCGTCTTATGGCGCTCGTTGTAGAAGGTGGAAAAGGTAAGACCTATCTCGCTCCTGATGATCAACAAGAAGATGCGGCGAACATTGAACAAGCAACCTTGCCTGAACTCTCGGGTGATTTGCCATACAATCCGCGGGACTTCAAAACGCCAAACTATGGCCTTACCACTTGGGCAGATCTATTTACTGCGCGACAAGCCTTAGCGCTCTCTACCCTTAGCGAACTGGCGCTCGAGGTTCACTCGATGGTCGTCGAGGACTGCGGCAAATGCGAAGCCTTTGCCAATCGAAATTGTAAGGACACACTTGAGCGAGGTGGCGATGGAGCAACCGCATATGCGGATGCTTTGTGCACCTATCTTTCTCTAGTGGTCAGTCAGGCTGCAAATCATAACGCCACGACGTGTGGGTGGAACAGGCCAAACCAACAGCTCCGTTCGACATACGCCCGTCAAGCGATCGCCATGAGTTGGGATTTCGCGGAAGCGAATATCATCTCGGATCGCACAGGGTCATTTTTCAGTATGCTCTATCGATCCGCAAATGGGATTGAGAGCTTGAAAGAGACGGGGTTCGGTCAAGCTTGGCAGGCAGATGCGCGGAAAGGCTACGAGGCTCATAACCTTTCAGTAGTATCTGACCCCCCTTATTACGATAATTTCGTATATGCGGATTTGGCAGATTTCTTTTACATATGGCAAAGGAAGGGACTTTCAAAAATACATTCAGAGCTTTTCCGTAGATTGGAAAGCCCGAAGAGTGACGAACTGGTTGTTGCCCCGTATCGTCAAGGTGGACCGTCTGCTGCTGAAGCTGCCTTCGCCGAAGGGATACAGGAAGCCTTATCACGGCAGCGTGAAACGACTGAATGCTGGCCAATATCAATATTCTACGCGTTCAAGCAGGAAGAGTTAAAAAAAGAGGGACTTTTCTCGCCCGGGTGGGCAAGCTTTCTATCCGGTCTCGTGAAGACCGGGTTCAGCATCGATGGAACGTGGCCGATCCAAACGGAAAAGGCTGGGCGAGTGCAGAGCATCAGTATGAACGCTCTAGCTTCGTCGGTGGTTTTGATTTGTCGCAAGAGATCAGATGATGCGCCATCTATTGCGCGTCGTGACTTTCAGCGCGAACTGCGCATTGAAATGCAGAGAGCGTTAGAGGATCAGCAGGCGACTATCCCATTGCCTGATCGTCGGCAGGCAGCAATCGGACCAGGCATCGGAGTATTCTCAAAATATAGATGCGTTAGAGAGGCCGATGATAGCGAAATGACAGTCGCTACTGCGCTTGCACTCGTGAACCGCGAGATTGACGCAATTTTAGCGGAGGGAACGGAAGCGCTTGACAGCGAAACTCGCTTCGCTCTGGAATGGTATGGTCGCCACGGCTTCTCTGAAGGAAAATCAGGTGATGCGATATCCGCGTTGCAGGGATTTAACCTTTCGGAAGCCGCAATGAATAGATCGGGATTGTTCCGGGCGCGTGGAGGGAGTGCCAAATTACTCACGCGCGAGGAGATGATCCAAGAAAATCCCGGCTGGTCTCCTGCGGCGGACAATACTCCGACGGCATGGGAATTGGCACAGCATCTGGCGCGCATTCACGGCGCGCAAGACGGGGGCATTGAGGCCGCAGGACGTATTTTGGCGCAACGACCTCATGCTGGTCCGGATGTCCTTCTCGTGGCTGAGCGCCTCTACGATATGGATAACAATCGCGGTCGAGCAGGCGAGGCCCTCGTATGGAACGAGCTCCAAGCGGATTGGCCGCAAATCTTAGCTGCCGCTGACCGGGCGCGCGAAGAAGGCTACGCTTCGCCTGCCCAAGGCGAAATGAACGTTTGATCCGAAAGAATAGCGATGACAACAAATGCCGGACGCATCGACAGTGCACTCGACCTGCTGAACACTGCCCTAATTCCGTATGTCGAGGAGAGACTGGGCGACGCGCTGGGCGATTGGACCTCTCGCGCTCGCCTACCCAACAGCTTCAACCAGCACGACGGTCTCGACGCATATGGCGCTCTTTACGCGCTGATCCACAACTGGCGGGATGTATTCGGTTCCATCCTTCCGATGGCGGCGCGCGATGCTGCATCTGCCGCCTTGGCAGGCCGAAACGCGTCAGCCCACCGAACCGGCCAGTTGGATGACAAGGTAACCCTTCGTGCACTTTCGGGCACAGCCGAACTGCTTGAATTGATAGATGCTGGCGACAAGGCAAAAACTGCCAATTCCCTCTATCAGCAGATGATCGCTTCGCTAGCGCCGACGCCGAAATCGGGCGGGGCAGGGGAGGCCAACGCCGAGAAGCCGAAAGCTCCGCAGCTGACGCTGACAATGCAGTCCGCGCCGAAGAAACAGGAGCGACAGCCTGATCTTCTAGCCTCGGCTGATGCCGGCGACGTTGGCAACCTCGATCCGTGGCGCCGCGTAATGCCGCCGCGGGAAGACGTCTTGTCGGGTCGCCTGAACAAAGACAGCTTCGCCGCAAACCTTGCGGTCGCCGATCGCGACTACCGAGCAGCGAAGGATTCTGTCTACGCGGATCCCCGTGCGTTCTTCGAAGGCACCCACCTCACCCGCGGACTCGCGAAAGTTATGGCCGATGCGGGCAAACGCTTCGTAGGTGGGGATGCTCCGTCTACAATTGGACTGCAGACAAATTTCGGCGGCGGCAAGACCCACACCCTGCTGTCGCTTCTCCACATGGCGAATTACCGGGATCTATCGCAATACGATGTTCTTGCGCCCGTCCGAGAAGCCGTGGGCACGAGCCAGCTGGGGAATGTCAGCACTGCAGTTTTCAGCGGCGTCGACAAAGGTCCAGATCAACCTCTTGAGATTGTGCATGGTGACGCTATCCGGACCTTATGGGGCTACATCGGATGGCACCTCGGCGGCGACGAAGGTCTGAGACTGGTCGAAGAGTCGGAGCGTGCGGGCACCAATCCGGGTGCCGAAGTCCTACAGAAAGTGCTCGAATTGGGCGGCACACCGAAACTGGTGCTGCTGGACGAACTCGTCGTCTATATCCGGCAGCTGTCTGGAGAGAGGTTCGAAGCTCACCTGTCATTCCTGCAAAGTCTGACGGAAGCGGCGGCTCAGGTTCCCAACGCTTTAATTGTCGGATCGCTTCCCGAAAGCGAAGTGGAAGCTGGCCAGGAACAGGGTCGCGAGGCTTTGCGGCGCCTCGAGAAGCTTTTCGGCCGTGTTCAGTCCGCGTGGGAGCCGGCTCAAGGAACCGAAACCTATGCGGTGGTAAGGCGCCGTCTATTCCAAGACATTTCCGACGAGGGCAAACGGTCGAGAAAGAAGACGGTTGATGCGTTTCGGAAAATGTATCGGGATCACAAGGGCGATTTCCCGGCTGGCTGGGATGCCGTGGAATACGGCGAGCGGATGGCGGACGCCTACCCTGTTCACCCCTACCTTTTCGACCTACTCGCCAGTGGTTGGAGCGGGTTGGAAAAGTTCCAGCGCACCAGGGGCGTTCTCGCACTTCTCGCACGCGCTCTTTATGCAGCCTATCACAGCGGCACTTCCGAACCTCTGATTCTTCCGGGATCCATCCTTATGGATGATCCTGCTGTAAAGGGCGCGCTTACGGAACCATTGCCAGCCGGCCCTTGGAGTTCGATCATCGATAGCGAGGTCGATGGTGACCGGGCGCTAACATGGGATATGGAAAACAGGCGCACACGCTATGGGGAGCGCCACGTTGCCCGCCGAGCCGCGCGGACCGTGTTTCTCGCCACGGCGCCCACTGGAAGTGCCAGAACGGGTATAAACGGCCAGCACTTGCGCGGAGGAACGGCCACTCCGGGTGGACAGATTTCCATATTTGGCGATGCTCTTCGAGAGCTGTCCGAAAAATCGGCGCACCTCTATTTCAGCGACAATCGCTACTGGTATGGCCCACAACCGACGTTGAATCGCGTGGTCGAACAGCGAGAAGCTGACGTCGACACGACCGCTGCGGACGAGAAAATCGTTGAGCTACTGAAACAGGAAAGGCGAGGCGGAGGCTGGGGCCGCATCCATACAGCACCGACACGCGCATACGAGGCGTCCGACGAACGAACGTCGGCACTGGTAATCTTGGGGCCAAATTTTCCACACCTGAACGAAGACAGCCCGGCTCTAGCAGAAGCCAGGGACGCAGTTGATCGGCGCTCTGGTGGGCAGAGACGGTTCCGAAACGCGCTCTTGTTTCTAGCAGCTGATGAGCGCGCTATCGACGAATGCCGCCGACTTGCTCGGCGAGCGATTGCCTGGGAGAAAGTCCGCAGCGATGCGTCTCTCGACCTGACGGAATCGCAAAGGGCAGATGCCGAACAAAGCGCCGCGTCCGCAGCTGACGCGCTACAGCGGCAAATCCGGAAAAGCTGGGTGCATTTGCTAGTGCCTTCGGTCGATCCGAACGATGCCTCCAAAGTGCAGGTTGAATCCATCATGCGACGGCAGGAGGGTGGCAAATCACCAGCCGAGCAAGCTTATGAATTGGCCATTCGAGAGGCGGTTCTCGCCGAGAAGCTCGGTGGTCGAACCTTAAGCGAGAAGATCCTTTCTCTGTGGGGCACCGACGTCGAAAGTTTGCCGGTAGATCAGGTTGGGGACTGGTATTTCGAGCATCTCCACATGCATCGTGTTCGGGATGAGACCGTAGTAGCAAATGCGGTTTCCGACGCTGCCGCCACACTTGAAGACCCGCCATTTGCGCTCGCAACGACCGACGGAAACGAAGCATTCCGAGATATCGCCATATCCCGAAGCGTCTCCGTTCGCTTCGGGGCGGGCATGGTCTTGCTTCGGACCGAACGGGCTCAAGAGCTGATCGCTGCGAATAGGCCATCCGAAGAGACTGAAACAGATTCAAATGCTGGGCCTGCCGGAGGCGAACCTGCAGTAGAGGGAGGTTCAACGGCAGCAGGCGCGGTCACGAAGAAGTCTTTTTCAGCTGTTGTGCGCGTCGGCCCAAACACCGGCGCTCTTACCGTGAACCAAATATTCGAGAACGTAATCACAGAGCTCGAACGCGATCCGAATGCAGCCATCGAAATCACAGTCGAGATCAGTGCCACCAGTCCTGAGGGCTTCTCGGAGGACGTGCAGGATATCGTTACCGACAACGCCAAGACACTCAAATTTGATGCGGCCAACTTCCGCTGAATTTCGTAGTGCGGTTTTCGTTACTGGGTTCCGGAAAGACGGCCATAGAACGTATCGACAGCGAAGGCCGATTAGCAATGATCGTCGGCTTTCTGTCACGAGATAGCTTCAGCCGCCTTTCAGCTTCGGTTTGCCCGTTCGGGAGCGATGCCGAAGCGGGAGAAGGCGAACTGGTTTCGCGGTGAGCTTAGCAGTCGCATTTTCGATATGGTTGCCCATGAAGTCACGATACTCGGCCAGGACTTGATCCATTCCATGAGTCTCAATTCGCTTTGAGTAATGCAAAGCGTTTGTCCCGGTGCGGGCGTGTCCCATAACATCGGCCCGCATGAGATCAGGCGCATTGGCCTTCGCGTAGAAACTCGAACCTAGCGCGCGGATCGAGTGCATATCGGCGGATTTATTCGACGTGGGGTTGGTGGGAATGCTCATGTGCTCCGCGATCCAGCTCACCATGTGTCGCCAGGCGATGTTACGAAACTGATGGCCGCCGACGCGGGCCCCGTTGAGATAGAGCTCGGGAAAGAGTTCGCGATGCCCCTCGGCCCTGATCGCCTCGACGTAGTCGCAGAAGCCAAGGCGCAGCAATTCGCCGTGAAGCGGGATTGTGCGGCCGCGGTTTACGTTCTTTTCGCCGCCGTCGACACCATCCTCGGCTCGCACATCGTTATTCTTGATTTCGAGATTGGGCACGGCATCGTGGACGTGGACCTCGTCGACGCGAAGACCGCCGATCTCATTTACGGTAGCGTGCGTGTAGTAGAGCAGCAGTGGGAGCCAATAGGCAGCGTCGTGATAGACCTCGTCGCCAGCGTTCTCATCGAGCCGATGCAGGTTGCCCCCGCCTCCCTTCCACAGCGGTGCTGAGAACAGGCACTCCATATGGGCTACGGTCCAGACCGGTCGAGCCGTTTTCGGTGATACCTTCTTGTGTTTGCCGAAGCGCACCTTCGAGAAGTCCAGGGCCTTGGTGTTCGGGATTTTCGGCTCCCACTCATCCTCTGCGAGAATGTCGTGCGCTGTAGACATATAGGAAAGGTCGCGCTTCACCGTGTTGATGGAGCGCGCGTTGTTCGTAACCTTGAAGGTCTTTGCCACCTCATCAAAGGGGCGGTCGAAGTCCTTTGCGGGGCGATAGTCGCGCGGCATCTGTAACAGCGCATTCTTGTATTTTGCCACATCGGAATGGTCGTAATCGCCCAGGGCCTTATTGCCGGTTATCCAGGCGAAGGTTCGAAGCACACGCTCATATTGGCCGAGATTGCGATTCCAGTGACCTGCCAGCTTTGCCAGCTGGATGATTTTCGGGATTGCTTCGCTGAACCGGGTCGCATGGTGGCGTTTGAAAACGCTCGAAGTGTCTGGCGCACATTCTTCCGCTCGTATCGGTGTAGCGGTCTGGGGGATCACCTGGCGCGGCTCGACTGCGTCAGGCGCCGCAAACGTCAGCGCTTCGCCATTCTGCCGCCTTTTCTGGAGCAGGACCTCTTCAGGATCGAAAGCGGCCTGAACGTCCTCGTCGAGGAAATGCGCAGCGAGCCTGTGGGCTTCTGCCTGCGCCTGAAGGTGGATATGCTTCATCCGGCCAATGATTGCCGGCGTGGGATCGATGCCGAGGCCTTCGGCAATCAGCGCCATGGTTTCGTCGTCGATGGTGTCCTTCCCGCAATAGCGATCGAGATCGCATGCCACCCATTCGATGGCGTCCTGATCGTGACCGGCCCTCTCCAGCATTTTGCGCTGGGCTTCGGTGAGTTCCACGCTGGTTCCGGGCCTTTGAGCCAGATCGAAGGCACTTGCCATCGTCCGGTGGTCTCTGATGAGTGAGACCGGATCAAGTGCAGGATCGTAGAATTGTTCGATCAGTCGGGAGAGGCAGGTGCGCAGCTCGGTTTCGAACAGACCCTTCAGCATGTCCGGTTCGAGTGTCCGGTCGAGATCGAAATACGCTCCCACTGCTCGCTTCACCTTCTCGAAATGCGCGGCGAGTGCCGCGGACCTGCCACGCGCCTCTTGCGCACTGCAGGTGGAAAGCGGTATAATTACAGTGAGATCGTTGCCATTTTCCCAACGGGCACGACGGCGGAAATAGTATCTGCCATCGCGTCGGACGGTGAAGGGGAT
>CEQK01041338.1_pt1 | contig 19081 bp, 18 predicted proteins | sample 531051 | NCBI WGS metagenome assembly CEQK01 (sample SAMEA2621229, study PRJEB7988) | marine metagenome | biome: marine biome (ENVO:00000447); feature: deep chlorophyll maximum layer (ENVO:xxxxxxxx); material: "saline water (ENVO:00002010), including plankton (ENVO:xxxxxxxx)" | depth 150 m
TGGTAATTCATGCTGTTCAGCAATTGGAGCAAAACGAGATGTCAGTTACTGCTTAATGAATTATTACAACTGGGAGCGACCGCATCAATTTTATGATGGTTCGCAACCGGCTAAAGCAGAGAAGTTAGCTAAAAAGGTGTATGGGCTTTGTTGACCACTACAGGCACTCCATATAGAACAATTAAATTTCTAGGGAGGGCAGGTCGATTCATGCACAAAAAAGCCAACATTTAGCTGGCTTTTTATAATGAGCTATTAAAAAATATTATTTAATTGACGCACGAGTCTTTGTGCGTACTCTGCCTTCTAGCTTAGCTTTCGCGATTGCCTTGTGAAGCATGCGCAAGCCAGCAGCCTTCCTTTTAGACGCATTACGAGTTTGGTTTAAAGACATAAAAATCTCCAGAATTGCTCTCGTGAGAGAAGCTATTAACTCACCTTAATCTAACACCCTTAAACTTGATAAGTCTATTACTGTAGTCGCAAATATTACTTGATTACTTGATTACTTGGCCACGTCATTAAAGGATAAATGCAGTTACGGGGCGACTGTATGCGGTTCTTGGTGTAGCTAATGACATAATGTTCGTTTCGACCGCACCTAAAGAAGTTAAAAAGCTAGATGTACGCGATGCTTGCGAATCCCTTAGATTTTGATTTTCGACTCTTTCAAAAGCTATGGAGTGTAATTTGTTATGCTTACGAAGCTCCTTAGCGCACGAGAGTAAATATAAAATGACTTGTTTCAAGTGTTTTCTGTGGATTGAAAGTACTGGCTTTATAGAATACAGCGTGTCTAACTCCCTTATAATGAGCGTGCATGAGCCGTCGACAGACTCATGAAGCTCAATATAAGCTTGAAATAAAGCTCGCACATTACAATTCCAAAACGAGATGGCGGCTTTTGGAGAGTCGAAGCTGAAGATGTCACTTAAGGTACCAATTTTTCGTGAAATGTAATCTACATCTGAGAAGTTGATCGAGTCATCAAAGTCTTTCATTAATTCAACTTCTTCGTATAAAAAGCTCAACTCTCCATTAGCTGTTTGAAAAAATGGACTTAAAGGATCTGGCTTATAACTACTGCAAACTATTTGTTTTGAGATGTAATGCTTTTGTCGCTCTTCTTGGATTTTTTCAGCTAAGAGCTCAGTCTTTATATAGTGACGAACAAGCTCGATAGATTGCTGATAATTAAGGCCGATGTTTTGTAGAAATTTTGCGCGCTGTTTATACATAGTGTTTCTCTATTAATCATCACGTTTAAGTATTAGCCGCCCTCGCTTTTTCGTTTAAACGCAGAGATTTTCGAGTTATGTATAGAAATTTATGAGCTTGCCGGCGGGCTTCGCAAGGGCGGTTGCACGGTTGCTAAAACCGTATCCCCAGATAATATGTATTAAGGTCGCTTAAATCAAGTAGCCATATAGCTTTTTGATTGTGACCTTTTCCGTCGAGAATAAGACCAACCCCTTTTAATTACACCAAGCGTGTAAATTGAAAATATACTGTCGCAGTCGCCAGAGAGAACTTTCAAATAAGTGATTACAGCATTGATAATAGTCTATTTGATGTCGAAAAATTTCGACATCAAAACTCAGGCTTTTAGAAACCGAATGAAAGTTTTGTAACGGGTAAGGGTCATTTTCCTTATGGTTTTATGTGTCAGAAAGTGACACTAATCGTCAAGAAAAGGCCTGAAAAAGCAGGCCAAAAAGCGCAGGAATTCATAGGTAAGTGCATGAAAAGTAGGATAAAAACGACTAACCCCATCTAACGACCCTGCCCTCCGGAGGCAAAGGTCATAGGTTCGACTCCTATAGGGTGCGCCATTTTAGCAACACTTTCCTTGATAGTACCCGCTTACTAAAAACGTCATGTGTCCAAATTGTGGTCGAATATTTTCGGACTAACGTTTCATAAACTAAACTCAGCTTGCCACTGTACCTTAATAAGGTACTACCATATTAAAAAGGCGAAAGAGTGTTAAAACCCAAAGCTTTGTTTCCTCAACAGTTCATAGACGGGCACCCTATTCATCAAGGGGAAGAGTTCGGTGTGTTGTGCTGGAATACACAAAAACTGACCGAAAAACCAGAGTTTCAGCGTACTTTAGCAAGCGTTTTAAAGGACTACCCCAGTTTGTTTTTGTTGCTTCAGGAGGTGAAGCTGAGTGCCCAAAATAATTGGCTGCTTTCTGATTGGTCTTATGCGGTGGCGCCGAATATGCAAACACGTCGCTCCGTGTATGGTGTTCTCACCGCTAGCGGTTATGCGTTTAAAGAAGCTCAGGCTCGACTGAGTAGCAAGCGCGAAGGCATGTTTGCAACCCATAAAAGTTACATGCTCTCTCATCACTCGCTGGCAGAGGGCGGTTCACTTCTAGTCGTCAATGTCCACGCGATTAACTTTGTTCGTGCGCGCAGATTTTCCCAGGAAATAGAGCTCATCAAACAAGAGATATTAGGACATAAAGGACCACTTATTGTGGCTGGTGATTTTAACGTTTGGAGTCGCCGGCGCCGCCTAAGCTTGCTGCAGTTCTGTCGTAGTGTGGGTCTTCGCCAAGCCATTATGGTTGACCCCCATCATGTTAAAGCCTACCGACAGCACCCTCTTGATTTTATCTTTTATCGCGGTCTTGCGTTGCAGGAAACAATAGCGATCGATACCAGTACAGTGTCTGATCACAACCCGCTTTATGCGCGATTTAAATTGTAACCACAAACCGGAGTTTAAAACGCTCGTGACGGCCCCCAAGAAAAGGTACTCGAATAACTACAAGCCCCTGCGGGTAAAAATGGGTTCTACCGCAACTATGGTTATACGGAACGCGATGACTTTAACCCTAGAAGTGCGACGTGTCGTTTTTTCGATATTAAGTCCACTGTAGATTGATTATGAACTGTACATAAATATATAAATTGTCGACAATATTTTGGTTATAAGTCAAATCTATTTCTATAGAATCGATTTAAGACGTATATTGTCGACAAATTTATCTGATTGAGTCTTTATGCTTTTCAACTTCTTTGGCACGTTGAATTCGATTTTAATTGTAGTGAGCCTAATTGGTGTCTTCTCACAAGTTAGGACGGTTTGGCTACGCAAGAGAAAAAGCCGGCACGGAGCAACTGAAATCCTTTCGCTAAATAAGTTCTTTGTTAGCTTTTTGGCTTACTACTCTTTTTTTGTGTACGGCATGTCGATAGAGCCTTTCAACCACTTCATTGTTTGGCCGAGATTGATAGCCGCTCTGCTAGTAGCTGTGGTTTTGTATGAAATATGGATTGATCGAAAAGCAGTTACTTCCTTCAGTCTTTTCGCTTTCGCCGTTATATTGCTCGTGTCAGGAGTTATCTTTGGTTTAATAACCGATGCTTACACCGATGATGGACGCCAGCTAATGGCGGCAATGATAGTTATTATTACTATTTTTCTTGCGCAAGGTTATATCCATCAAATTATGTTGGTAATTAAGCTAGGCAGTACTGGCGCACTCGATATAAAAATGAGTCAACTCATTCTTCTGATGGATTTTTCGACAATCGCATTTGCAATTGTCATGGGGCTTGAGGATGGCTGGCCCTTGCTGCTGCTCGCCATAGTTAGCGCGTCTACTAAGATTATTATCCTTTATCTGTTTCGGTGGGTCAGGATAAGTAAATCTGCAGAGCGCAGGCGTCTAGCTTTAGGCTCTAATTAAGTGTCAGAGCATTGTTTGCTCATGACTTAACGGAGAACTCTTTTGAATTTTGTACGATATATGATTCTATTACTGGGCAGTTTGATTTTGACGGGGTGTGCGTCAATCGTTTCGAATTATCTGCAATCAGCGGATAGCTTCGACTATCGCTCGATTGGCTCCTCTGAACAAATTGCCGAACTCGGCTTTACTAAGCGTGAATATTGCTCCGCGAACGAAGACCGTTGTACCCATTACTTTATCGGTGAGCCACTGACAAGTCGGCGTTTGCAATACCAAACTGAAATTTCATCAGCGCGCTCTACAACCGCTGTGGAGCTATCTATCACACGAGATAGTCTGCCCGTTTACGCGCCAAGCACGATTGTGTTGATACATGGTTTTCGCGCTTCAAAGGAATTCATGGTAAATACGGCACTCTACTTTCGCTTTTTAGGCTTCAACGTTATCGTTCCCGATTTGCTTGGGCATGGTGACTCCGCTGGGGCGAAGACTTTTGGTGTCATCGATAGCTATGTGATTAATGAAATCATCACCAAAGAACATGTTTCCCAACGAGATCTCTATTTACTGGGCAACTCTATGGGAGCGGTTACGGCGACGCGAATTGCTAGCATGCGGGATGACGTTCGTGGCCTGATCCTACAGTCCCCTATGCTCAACTTCAGCGAAGCCGTTTACCGTTACTCAAACTCAAATTATCCATTTCTCGCAGGACTTATTGGCGACGAGGCAATTCTCGAAGGCGCCTCCTCTGCGTTGTCCGAGGCCAATCTCACTGCCTCTGATACCGATATTATGCCGATACTTTCATCGTTATCGATACCGCTATTGATTTTGACCTCATCGGCTGACGAAGTGTCGCCATACGCTTCGTTTGCCCAACTGCGAGGCGAGCAACTTACTGTCAAAAATCTGCCCAATAGGAATCACCCAAGCATGGCAGTTATTGGCGATAAGGACAGCGCGATTATTTTAGACTGGCTTGAACGATGAGCGAAGTTAAAAATATTTGACATCAAGGCTCAGTGAACATAAATTAATCATGTAAAATATTTTTAACTTAGGTAGGTAAATATGGCTTTTAAAGAAAAATCAGCCTGGCTAATGTTGATTGCAACCTTGGTTGTTGGGTTTTATATGACGTATTCGGTGGTGCAAACGTATATGGAGCTTCAGCAGGTTCCTGCGGTGCTACCGGTATTTATTAAACTCACAGTTACCTTAATTATTTTTAGTGTGATTGGCCAAGTCGTGCTGGCGATCGCCAATCGCAAACAGTCCGAGCAAAAGGCTGACGAAAGAGAAAAGGTGTTCATTCGTCGGGGACAAGCTGCGGCAGGTGGTGTACTGGCAGTTGGCGTTGTCGCCTCACTGCTCCATTTCCTTGTCTTGAACGACGGTAACCTGCTCTTTTATAGCTGCTTGCTCAGCCTGGTAGTGGCGCAAGTCGTCGAATACGCGGTGCAAATTACTAGCTTCCGTCGAGGTTACTGATCATGTTGCCTATCGGCAACTGCGTACGCGAATTACGCGCAGAAAACGGTGATATGACCCAAGGCGAGCTAGGCGAGCGTGTCGGTGTAACACGTCAAACAATAGCGGCGATTGAGCAACGCCGCTATTCGCCGTCCCTTGAGACTGCTTTTCGTATTGCCAACGTTTTCAACAAAAGCCTTATTGAGGTATTTTGGTTTGATGAAACCTAATTCGGCTTAAATCACAGTCATGATGCTTGCACCTCTCGAACTACTGCCGGTCAATATTGTCCAGCTACTCATATTGTCTGTGAGCCTTCTGGCAATCGCCATGCTGCGGGGGCAACCTCGATACACCGGTTTGGTTTTGGCGTTTTTGGTGCAAGCACTCGCTGTGCTCTTTAATTTTTTAGAAGAACTGCGGTTTGTGCCAGTGTTCGTTACGCCTGCCATGAGCCTTGCCGGTGGACCAAGTCTCTATCTATTTGTCAGGGTCTTGGTGCGGCCGGAGCAACCGCTGGTATGGCGTGATGCCGTGCATTTTGTGCCGGCATTAATTGCCCTCTTTTTCGCAAGCTACATCGGTTGGGTTCTCGCACTCGGCGCATTGAGCCAACTCATTTACCTAAAACTGTCACTTGTGCTGTTACTGCGCTACGAGCGTGCAATCAAGGAGCGCAGGGCTGACACCGAGCGCTTGCAACTGCGTTGGTTGATGTGGCTGTTGTTCACTTTGATGGGTTTGATCGTCATTGAAATCGTGCGCGCCAACCTACAGCCTTTTCTTCCCTACGAACTGCGTAATCAGTGGTATTTCATCGATCAAGTCATTCTACTGTTATTGCTCGCCAGCTTTCTGGTTGGGATTGTTCGCCAGCCTGAAGTTTTCGATGATTTGCAGGAGTTCGAGGAAGCTGAAAAAGCCAACACGCAAACTTCGAATGGACAGGCAGTTAGTCTCTTCACCGAAATAGATGGCTTGGTCAAGCGCGAGGAGCTCTTTCTCAAGCCGCGTCTGGCGTTGCAAGATATTGCCTTACTCACAGGCCTCAATGCCAAAGATATCTCGTGGGCGATCAATCAAGGCGGACAAACAAGCTTTGCCGACTACATTAACCAATTACGGATTGCGAAAGTGGTTGAGGTGGCGCAATCACAACCACAAAAATCACTGCTGGATATCGCCCTAGACGCTGGCTTTAGTTCCAAGTCCTCTTTCAACGCGGTATTCAAAAAACAGACAGGAATGCCGCCAAGCCGCTATTTAAAAAGTCTAGAATCTTGATACTGGTCGCCGCTCGGTCGCCCGCAAACTAGACTACAGGCACAAACAACAGTGCTTGGAATCTACCCATATGAAAACTACCAAATTGAAAACCTTTCCGCGGCGTTGTCTGCGCGGCACTGCGATACTCTTACTCTCGCTTTTCACACTCGCAGCTTTGCTGTGGCTCTATCAAGATCTTGAGAGCGGTGGAACTGAGCTGAATCTCGATAGATCGCAAAGTTTCGTTCTTACCAACGTCAACGTACTGACAATGAATGACCAGCAAGTGCTTTTAGATCACGCGATCGTGGTGCGCGATGGTGTCATCACCGAATTAAGTCCCATGACGCAAGTCACCGCCGATGATCTATCAATCATCGATGGCAAACAAGCCTACGTCATGCCCGGGCTTATTGACGCTCATGTGCATGTCTTAGATCGTAGCTATGCCAAGTCGGCGTTGGCGGCTGGGGTGACCACTGTGCGCAATATGGGCGGCTTTCCTTACCATCTAAAGTGGCGCAAAGAGCTCGAATCCGGTGAGTGGTTTGGTAGCCGTATGGTGGTATCGAGTCCTATTTTTAATAGCGTCGAACAAGGCGATCCGCTCGCGCACTTCCGCGTGAACGACCCTGAGCGGGCGCGTCAAGCGGTGCGCGATTATATTGCCGAAGGCTACGACTTCATTAAAGTCTACGAAGGCTTACATGCGCAAACGTACAGCGCGATCTTAGCTGAAGCAAACACGCTTGGGGTGATGGTTGCAGGACACCCTTCTTATGACTTAATGCATAAGAGCTTAGATGAGCATGGCGCACTGCGTACCTTTGAGCACAGCGAAGAAATCTACGATGGCTTTTTAGCGCAAACTTTTGACAACGCAAAAGCAGAAACAGCAGCGCAGTTTTTTGTCGACAACGATGTTGCGCTCGTGCCAACCTTGGCCGTGAATCGGGAACTGACCCGCCTCAGCAACGAAAAATATCAATATTTGCAGCAAACCGACCAAGCGGCCATCACGCCGTTCGCCCGCTTTATTTATGAGCAGACATCATTCAAGCGTTGGCTCAATGCATCGCCAGAGCTAGCGGCTTATAACCTCGAGGTTGATGCTTACTTGCATTATCTCACACAGCTTATGCACGAGCGCGGCGTTACCCTTGTGCTTGGTTCGGATGCCGGCGCCTTAACTGGATTGCCCGGTCCAGCCACAATCGATGAGATAGAACTGATGGTCGCCGCGGGTATTCCGCCGCATGCAGCGCTGACCGCGGCCACAGTCAATGCTGCGCACAGCGTCGACATGGACCAACAACTTGGCCGCGTTACGGTAGGTTTTCAGGCCGATTTGATAGTGCTAAACGACAACCCCCTGAGCAAGGTAGAAACCCTGCGCGACCCGATGATGGTGATTCAACAAGGTCGCGCCTATGACCGTACAGATCTCAATCAACTGCAAGCAGAGGCATATCAGCATTCAAGCTGGCTGTTGAGTGTGGCTCGGCACCTGAGTTATTTGATATTGGGTTAGCCACAAAAGATGTGCTGAAGCGACGTTGACTGAACGTTGATTCAAAATCCTGGCTCGATTTGCTTTCAGTTACAAATAAATAGCCGTTATGCTGTGCGTAGTGTTCAATACTTTTGCCGGCAGCCTTTACATCAAAAAAGAAGTAGGCGCTGCCATCACCATAAAAGTTAAGCTCAGCTTTAACTGGGTAAAGCTCTTCGGTAACAGTTAAGTGATAGTCGGCCTCAAACTCGTTGACGTAACCACGCAATTCTTCGTCATCGATCAGCGCATCCAGAGGCAGCGCGTACTCGAACCGCAACTGTTGTTGTTCGGGCATAGCTACCACGCGAACAAGATTACCGATGCGAATTCGCTCGATAATGGCATCACGCGGATGGAACAAGTCAACCAGTTCGGCAACGTCAAAATACTCCATGGCGAACGCAGTTTCAGAGGGGGTGTCGTCACTGCGGCCTTGATTTAACAGGCGAATCACTTCCGCTGGGTAACTGACTTGTAGGCCGTCAGAGCTGGTCCGCACCGCTGTCGTGAGTTGTCCAAACTCACGTTTGTCGTTGCGCAGGTTAAGTGCCTCAAAACTGGCATTAAGATTAACCTGTAGTGTATCCGTTGGTGTGACCGGCAATTGGGCTAAGTGCTGTTCCAGCTTTTGCTGATAAGCACTGGTATCCAGTTCACTAGCCATGGCTGCTGCTGAGCCGAAGAGCATGGCGCTGCCAAGCAATAAGATAGAAGTGTGTTTTAACATTTTGAATACTCAATCGACATAATGAACTTACAGACCCTGAGTGTTTCAAAGAGTTCATAGGAAAAGGTAGGAAACCCGTTAGATGGCCCAAGATAATGCAACGCCCGTCTATTTTGACGACGCCACCGGCACCCTGGTATTCGGTAATGAGCGCATTGAGTTGCGTCCGAAAACCTATGCGGTAGCGAAGTTCTTAGCCGCACACCCACAACAAGTCTGTTCCAAAGAAACGATCATGAATGCGGTGTGGGAAAACAGCTTTGTTGAAGATCAGGCCGTGTTTCAATCGATTAACGAAATCCGGCGGAAATTTGCGCCCACCGCAGTGATTCAAACCTATCCGCGTCGTGGCTATGCGTGGTTACTGGCTACGATGTCACAACCTACCTCTCAATCGCAGCCGCAAACGCAAACAGCTATGAAGCCTTCCAAACCGCGCTGGCAGCTTTTGTCCGTTGTTGTGGCTGTATTAATGGGCGCAATGACTATCGGTTGGTTTTCTCTCACCGGTTACGGCGAGAAGCCTTTTTGGCTGCAGGCCGGAGCGCACTTCAACGCCACCGGACACCAAGCCCTGATGGTATTGCCCACGGATACTACGGCACTCACAAACGACGACCGCGGCCTTGGCTTTGGTGCCTTGCAGACGGTTATTCAGCGGCTACCGAGCGAAAGCAACCGCACCGTTTTTCAAGCGAGCGATGTACTGGATATTATGGATAGAGGTCCCGCAGACCAGCCCTTCGACTATTTTTCAGTTTCTGGGGCAACGCAAATTGTTAGTAGTAAACTCAGCGGAGTCCCCGGTGAGTACTCGTTACTTTTTACTATATGGCAAAAAGACGGAACGCAACGCCATGGCGTGTTGCATGGCGGGACGATTGAGCAGGTTTTAAGCGATTACACTGAAGCACTCATGTTACAGCTGCTCGGTGAGTTGGCGCACCCCAACCGTGGGTCTCCCTCGCTGTTAACCAGGACTTTGACGCATCGCGCCATGACTCTGCTGGCGCAGGGCGAAACGCAAGCGGCTATTCCGTACCTCGAGAGCGCTGTTATTGAGCATCCAGAAGAACCCATGCAACGCTTTTTGCTCGCACGGAGTTATTTACATTTGGGCCAAGTGGAATCCGCGTTACCACATATTGAAACGGGTCTCACGGCGCTTGACGCTCTGCCCTCCCAACCATTGCGTGGACGTCTCCTTTATTTGAAAGGCGTCGCGCTTATGGCCACGAACCTCCCAGCGGCGAGTCACTTTCTCGGTGCGGCGCAAAGCCGGTCCGAGGAACAACAAGACTGGCTTTATCATGCGTACGCCAAGGCAATGCAAGGGCAGGTACTGATCCAACAACAACGTTTTTCTGATGCGGAGCCGCTGTTGGCCGAGTCGCTTCGTTATCAACAACTCTTAAATTGCCCGCTTGGCATTGTGCAGGGGCATCTCGACTATTTTGACTTTCACTTCGCTCAAGGAAACATGGGAAAAGCTGAGAAAGAATTACAACTTGCTGAAAAAATTGCGCTTGAGCGAAACCTCGTTATAGTCGAGAAGCTCATTGCAGATTATAAAAATAAGCTCATAAAATCATAGCGTTATAAATTATAGAGTTCTTATAGAGGAATTCTAAGTTTTGTATTTCATGTTTTGTCATGCTGTTTCGACAACGAACAGAGGATGGAAACATGAAAATAAAATCACTCGCTCAACCACTGATATATTGTGGTCTTGTCATCGCGCTTACGGCATGTTCCAGCTCGGATAGCGACCGCTCAAATCTCGACCAAACGATTCAGCGCTATCATGCAGTGGTGCTAACCCAAGAGCCGGTAACTTTAAACTCACGCGTACCTGAAGGGATGGTAGCGGGAGCGAGTTACGGTTTATTCGATGAACTCGATGGTGACTCCGAAGATATGATTTCTGGCGTGCTCGCCGGTGTTCTAGTGGGGGGCGTTGCCAGTGCCTTGGTTGACGGCTCGAACGAAGCCATTCGCTATCGCCTTTACCATCAGGGTAGGGGCGAATTTGCTGTCATTAGTAAACAACAACTTGGTAAGGATGTTGACTGTGTTGAAGTGCGACAAGCTCAACAGGTCAAACTTTACGCTGTCGATGCGGCGTTTTGTCAACAAGCCCAAACCGAGGCCCCGCTAAAAGCAGTTTACGGCGCTCGCTTACAGCGACTGGGCAGCAGCGATTGGCATACGGCAACGGTCATCATCAAAGATGACGGCATCGCCGCGGTTACGGAAATTAATGAGGAAATTCCCGCCGGCGCACAGTTGATTGATGCGCGGGGTACGTGGCTTATTCCAGGCCTCATCGATGGACACGTACACTTATCGCAGAGTGGGAGTGCGTTTACGCGACCTGATATTATCGGTGCAACGGAGCTACACAGCTATGATAAGGACCAGGCATGGCTTACCGACCACTTGCCGGATATCTTGCACGATTACCTTCGCCTTGGAATCACGACAATCGCAGATTTAGGCGGCCCAACACAACGTCTTCACTCCCGTAATCAGCTTGATTGCATGTCAGGTTGTCCGACCATCTTAAGTGCCGGTGAATTGATCAGTGCGGCTCCCGTGGCTGCACTTACCGCTGCCGATGGCCCAACATTTTTGTCTGCCGCAACGCCAGCAGAGGCAACGGCCGCGGTCAAAATGCAACGCGGTTTTGGCGCACAAATTAGCAAGTTTGTCTTTACTAACGAAGCAGGGCTTAGTCCCCAGCAGCTAAAGGAACGCTTTGCCGAGGCCATCGCAGAGGCGAAAGCCCACGGTCAGATTATTGCCGTGCACGCGCAAGATTTGGATTATGCTAAGGCCGCAATACGAGCGGGCGCAGATATTTTGGTACATGGCGTCATGACTGCAGCTATCGACCACGAGTTTATCCAATTAGCGCAAGCACATGATGTTACCTACATGCCGACGCTTACCGCCTACGAGCATTACCTTTCGATTTTTAAACAACAACTCACGTTTACTGAATTCGAACGGCAATTTGCGGACACGTATGTGCTGAATTCCTTCGCCGAATTACAGGACAACCTTCCTGCGACGGACCAGATGTTTCAGATATTTACCCGCTATGTGCCTATGGTCGATAGCAACCCAGAAGAACGTGCTGCATTGTCAGCACAAGAGCAAGTCATCGTGCAACAGCTCGAAGTACTCTTCTCACAACGCATATTGCAGGTGCAATTCAGCAATTTGCGGGCCGCTCTTGATGCCGGTTTGCAAGTCGGATTTGGTACTGATGCAGGAAATCCCGGAACCTTGCATGCGGTTGCTGTCGCTGAAGAAATTCGCGCATGGCAGCGCGCAGGCGTTAGTGCCGCAGAGATTTTTCAGGTTTTAACCATTGGCAACGCCATGGCCTTCGGCATAGCACAGCAGCAAGGTGTTATCGCACAAGGCAAAGCGGCGACGTTTAACTTGCTTCCGCGTGATCCATTACAAGATCCCCAAGCCTTGTTAACGCCGACACAAGTTTTTCAGGGCGGTAGCCTTGTTTATGGCGTGGATGACAGCCAATGAACAAAAAATTCAATTTATCAGTTTGGCTGTATAGCGTGGCCGGTATCGGCCTGTGTCTCCTCACAATCAATGCGTTGGCGAAACCAATTGTAATCCGGCATGACGTAAAAGATGCGCACTATTTGGCTACACAGGACGATTTCCCGCCACTCGCGACGCTCTACAAGATAGGCGCTCACGGTACACTGGTAAAACCGCAATGGGTTGTTACCGCAGCGCACACGGTTTTTTGTATTACGCCAGGGACCGCGATTCGCATCGGTGACCAGGTTGTCGAGGTGAAAGCACGATACAGCCATCCTGACTACCAGCGCGGTGGCGACAATGATATCGCGCTCATTCAACTTGTCACTCCTTTAACGTCTCCCACTCCTGCCCGACTCTATGCGGGCAGTAACGAGGCAGGTAAAGACCTTTGGTTTATTGGCTCAGGCGCAACAGGCAACGGCCTGACCGGAGCAACGGTAAATTACAAAGCTAACGCTGGCACCTTACGCAAAGCACAGAATCGTGTGGAAAAAGCCGCAGGTAATGAGATTTCATTCGTTTTTGACCGTGGCAACAAAGCATTGCCTTTAGAAGGTGTTTCAGGCAACGGCGATAGCGGTGGGCCTGCATTTATGAAACATGGCAATGGCTACTGGCTGCTTGGTATCAGCTCGCGCGCGGACTCTTGGTTCAAAGATGTCGGCGAGTATGGGGTAAGCGAAGTCTATACCCGTATTTCTGCTCACTTACCTTGGCTCGAAGCCATGTTCGCTGCAACGCACGCGCAACGTTTACAAATGAGTTCAGCTGAACGGTTTGTCCAGCCTGGGATCGAGGATATCGATAGCGTGTGCAGCCAGATCAACTATACCCCTATTGAGGACGCCTAATGTGTAAACGACTTGTTTTAACGCTACTGTTGCTGCTGAGCACTATCGCATCTAGCGCGACATTAACAGCCAAGCAAGATGCGAAGTTTTATACCGGGGGAAGCTGCTTCAAGGCATTCCCCACCTACGATGCGTGGATCGACCTAATGCGTGAGCGCAATGGTTGGCTCAAAACGTGGGTCATCTCATGGCGCTATGACGAAGAACGCTTTAACGATGCCGTTGCGAGTGTGGATTGCACCGTTGGCATCTACCCCAGTACTGACGGCACTATGGTGCAAGCCTTTATCGTCAAACCCAAGCAGGTGACAGAACCGCTACCGATGGTACTCTACAACCGCGGCGGCAATCAGGGCTTTGGTTCGATAACCTTAGCGCAGCTACTGGACTTTATTATTCCTTTATCCAAACAAGGATACGTGGTTGCTGCAACGCAATACCGTGGCGGTAGTAGCCGCTCAGAAGGCCAAGATGAATTTGGTGGCCGCGACGTGCAAGATGTAATCGCTCTTAGCGAGCTGGTGGCAGCAATGCCTGATACCGATAGTTCGCAGCGCTTCATGTTAGGTGTGTCGCGGGGCGCAATGAATACCTTTATGGCCTTACGTGATGCACCAGAGGCAACGGTGAACAGCTACCGAGCAGTGGCAGTGATCGGCGGTCTTGTGGACTTGGTCGAGATGAAAAAATTTCGTCCAGAAATGGAGCGTGTCTATCGTGCACTCATCCCTAATTACGCCACGCAACAAGCAGAGCAGCTTTACACCCGCTCAGTGAACCTTTGGCCGGAAAAACTTCCAGCACATGTTGGTATTTTACAATTACATGGTGAAGATGACGAACGCGTTTCAGTACAGTCTGCACGAACACTTTCCGAACGCTTACATGCCCATGTTGGGTCGCATGCTCTCAAGGTTTTTAGCGGCGAAGACCATATGATTCGGGGTGAGCGCGAGACGGTTGTTGCAACGGTTGATAGTTGGTTCAGGCAACATCGAACCGACGTAATAACTCTTAACAAACTTGCAGCCATCGCTGCTGAAGGAGCAAAGTAATGTACGAATTAAGTGTGATCTTATCGTGGGGTTCGCCTATTGGGCTTGGGATATTTTTGTTGTTGATGGGATGTGGGTTGGGCCTGTTTTTTTGGGGGATTTCACGCTTGCCACAGAAGCAATAATGGTTACCAAAACAAAAAAAGAGCCCATCTTGAGGGCTCTTTTTTATTGGCAACACGGTTAACGTGTTTAAAGCGTTTTCAACAACTCATCCACCGCGCGTTTTAACTGTGGATCCACATTTTTAGCTTTATATGCGGGTGGATTGAACACTTCGATATCAGGCTGTGCCGGGGTAAAGTCCATGTTAGCGTCAGACTCTTTAACCCACCACCCTCTAAATGGCATTCTGATAATCGAGCCATCAACAAGGCGTTCAGCCCCGGTACTAATAACAGCGCCAAACGTGGGGCGACCAACCAACTTGCCAATACCTAACGATTTATAGGCATGCGAGAAGATTTCGGCATTTGAGTAGCTGTTTTCGTTACTCATAGCAATGGAAGGCTTGGTCCACGCCGATAACGGTAAGCGCTCAGAGTAGGGATATTTGTCTCTGAACTTTTTCTTATTTTCGTCAAGGTTGTCTGTGGCACCACGAGGAATCGTGTAAGCATGCTGTTCAACGTTTAATACCGCCATCAGGTAGTCTGTTGTCCAGCCACCGCCGTTGTAACGAACGTCAATGACAATCCCTTCTTTACCGTAACCAGCAGCCATGAGCTCCCGTTCGAAACGTTCAAAGCTGGTCCAGTTCATACCGCGAATATGCAAGTAGCCCAAACGGCCATCAGAGTATTTCTCAGTCATTGCACGGCGTGTGTCGACCCAGTTGTCGTACTTTTCGTCACTAAGGCTGGTGGTTGGCCAGAGTATGACTTCAGTATCTTGACCGTTGCGTTGCACGTTCAGCAAAACGCGTTGGTTGGCGTAGCCATTTAATGCCGCATAAAAGTTGATGTCGCTGACCGGCTGCTGATTCACGTGAGTAATCACGTCATTCACTTGCAGGCGGCTGTCATCGCGTGCCGCTGGACTATTATTCAGCACGGACGCAACCGAGAGTCCTTCGTTGGTCGGTAAGAGCTCGACGCCGACTAAGCCCGTCCGTGTCTTTTGCGTCTGCTTTTGGTTTTCACCGCGGTACAAGCCCATATGACTGGCGTTGACCTGGCCAAGCATTAAATTGAAAATGTACTGGAAGTCTTCTTTGGTTGATGCCTTCAATGCCAAAGGACGATACTTTTCCTTTAGCTCCTGCCAGTCATTGCCATGAAACTCCGGATCATAAAACCCGGCATCGAGTGCTTGCCATGCCTCATCGAAGATTTGTGCGCGCTCGGCCATATGCTCAATGTTTTGCTGCGACACGGTCGTTAACGTTTCGGACTCGTCTTTTTTCGTATTAACTTTGACCAGTGTGTCGGAGTTCGTCAGCGCGAACAGATGCTTTCCGTCATCGCTCAACGACAAGTCACGAGGTCGTTTATCGCCCTTAATGACAAGCTTTTTATCCTCTCCATTCCACTTAATTTTGAACAGGTCCCGATCCATTTCAAAATTCTGACGGCCTGCTCCGCCAATGGCGTAATAGACATGCTCGCCTTTGTTATCAAAGGCTAAACCCGTCTCATTACCGGCAAAACGAGTGACCTGAACCAGTCGTTCATAGATGCCATCTAAGTCAATTTGCATCGGTTCGACGACTTTATCCGCAGTTTCTGAGTCATCTTCGTCTTTTTTGGTCTCAGCGGGTTCTTCTGCAAATTCATCGCGCTTCCACTCTTCTTGCGAGCGTTGCCAATCACTTTCTTTTAACCAGGCAAACCAGATATCGTAGTCGCCATTGTTTCGCATTGACGTAAAGCCCAGCTTACTGCCATCGGGCGACCAAACAGGACTGTAATCTCCCCGGGGGTGCATGCTGACATTGACGGGCTCTTGCGAGTTGTCTGCAGGATGAATAAAGATCTCACTGTTAAACGATAAGTCAGAGATAGCATAAGCGAGCCAGTTGCTGTCTGGTGACCAGCTTACATCATTGGGGGTCGCCCACCCGTCTGACAATACCGTCTGGTTTGTGAAGGATTTGTCTTCGGCAACGTCAACGACAATCAGCTTACCGCGGCCCTCACGATAGGCCACTTTTTTGCCATCAGGAGAAACCAGAGGCTGGCGTTCTTGCGCGTCGGTGCGTGTAACAGGTGTTACGGAATGCTTCAGCGATTTAAACAAGTTCGGCTCTTCAGCGTCCGCTGATTTCACAGCAAAAATATCGTTTTGGCCGTCACGGTCAGACACAAACAACAGCGTATTATCGTCAAGCCAGGTGACATCTCTGTCTCGCGCCGCTCCAGTTGTTAGCCTGACCGAGCGATTGTCGTCTTTGTCGTTGCGCTTCACAAATAAATCACCACGGACGGCATAAGAAATCAGTTTGCCGTCAGGCGACACGCTGTATTCATCCAGTGAGTTAGTCGTTGATTTTGTTGTGACAGGGTCAAAGCGAAAGTCCGTAGGAATCGAGAGGTCGAGCGACGTGCTTTGACCTTCCGTAATCATTTTAACCTTATCGGCTGCCTGATAAACAAGATGGTTTGCTTGCTTATCAATACTAAAGTGCTCAACACCAAACTCGCTCTCATTAGTGACTTGCGTTGCCTTGCTAGCGTCGAGTTTTTGCTTAAACACGTTGTATTTACCTGCACGAGCAGAGATAAAGTACAGCTCGTTATTGCTCGACCACTTAGGCATAAAGTCATTGCCATCAAAGTCGGTTAGCTGTTCGTATTCACTGGTTTCGGTGTCATAAATCCAGATGTTGCGATTGGCAGGGCCGCGATAATCCTCACGTGACACTCTGGCCGTACTGCGCACAAAGGCAATCTTTGTGCCGTCTGGAGATACCACGGCATCAAAGCCCAGAGCGTCCATATAACGTGATTCGGTTGCGTCACTTGTCGGAGCTATACCATAGACTTCCCACTCGCGTTCAACTTCAGCGTATAAACGGCGAGTATTAAAGAGTACTTGGTTATCGTTGCTAAACCCTAAAACCCGATCGGGGGCACTGTGATAGGTTAAGCGATCGGGACGACCGCCCTCGCTTGGCATGACAAATACATCATCATTACCAAAGCGGTCACTGCTAAATGCGATAGAGCTGCCGTCTTTTGACCATTTCGGTGAGCTTTCATAGCCTTCATGAATGGTTAAACGGTCTGGATTGGTGCCCGATGTCGACATTGTCCAAATATCGCCCTGGTAACTAAAGGCGATTTGCGTCCCATCAGGACTAATCTCGGGTTGCATAATCAAAGGTCGTTCTGAGGTACCATTAGACGCAGATGCGCCAAATGCCGCAGAAACAAGGAGGCTTGTGACCAAACGTTTCATAGTAAGTTGCCTGTTTTAGTTAGTATTGTTCCTAAGGTAATACAGGCAACTTAATCTATTTGGTTTACATATTCATGCAGAGTCGTTAGAGCGACAACGAAAAGCGATAGAGTGCTACTGATGTTTGTGGTGCGTTAAAACAGTTGTGTAATGCCCAGCAAAATAGTGCAGCGTTCGAGATATTAGAGATAATGCCGCAAGAAGAGTTCAACCTGTTCAATCGTTTCGAGTTGTCCCGCTTGCGCTTGCTGAACAATCTGATGTTTAAGAGGGTGATCGCTGGTTTCTTCAAGGGCACTCAAGTTAGAAATAATATGGGCTAGAGCAGCATGAATGTTTCCTTCAAGCAAATAAAACTGGCAGCTTTGCACGATGCCGCTTATGTAATCATCGATATGCTCGTCTTCCATTCTTAGCCCTGCATGTAATTAAAGATGTCGCGTTCTGCTTCGTCTTGAAAATACTTAGATAAATTCAGCCAATACTCACCACAATCTTGTATGTTGTCGTCCTTGTCGAAGCGACATATTTCGTATATCGGCTTTCCGGAAAAGGGCTTACCGTAAAATTTAGGTCGGTATTGGTAAGAGTACCCATAGAGATTAGAAAGCCCCTCTTTATCAATAAAGGTCACCTTAAACGTATCATTATTATCAACACGTCTCGCATGTACGGTTGTCAGCTTTGCCGGAAAATCTTTCGACTTTAATAACGCCGTGAACTGATAAGGGCCGATTTCCTCCACCAACGTAATATGGATAAGATCAGCAGGTACTTGAGGGTGATCAAGTTGACCGTATGAACCAAACGCCTTTTCTGCTTTTTCTACGCTGCTTTTCACCACTCGTTTGGCTAGTGTTTGCTGAGACTTGGAGAGTTCACCCGCGACTTTAAACTCTAACAAGTCTTCATATTCATAGTAGTGCAGCGTAGAAGAGACGACTCTTGCTTTGCCAGAGGTAAATACGTGTAAAACCTGCCTCTCCGTTAAGTTTACAGGATCCATGTATTTTTCATCCCCCTCAATTTGCTCTAGCAGAGTATGGGACAGGCAAACGCGAAACTCAGTATAGGGTGGTTGCTTTAGGCACAGGGTTATTGTGCCGTTTAAATAGACATCAATAGGGTACTGGACGCCCGAGGTTGCTTCGACGTATCCCGTAAAGACCCCGGAGTCCTCAATGTTATCAATATAAACGGTTTGGTTGGTTATGGAGTTTGATAATAACGTAGCTTGCTCGGCTGGTTGAGGCAGACCGGTTTTGCTTTGCATAGCGAGCGTTGTAAAACTGATAAGATAGATAAAACTCGAGCACAGGGTCGTGATGTAACGCATTGAAAGCTTCCAACTCTTAATTTTTATAAGAGTTTAGTCGAGTGTTATGAAAAAGTTAAGCTTAACGCGTACTAAAACAGCTGCGTAATGCCCAGCAAAATAGCGTAACGACCCGATTTACTGACGAA